>Ga0082212_10001012_pt1 | contig 41158 bp, 39 predicted proteins | sample TergutNt197P3_FD_71548 | JGI IMG/M metagenome (GOLD analysis project Ga0082212, IMG submission 71548) | Neocapritermes taracua P3 segment gut microbial communities from Petit-Saut dam, French Guiana - Nt197 P3 | ecosystem: Host-associated > Arthropoda: Insects > Digestive system > Gut ...
TTCGCCAACAGCGCAACTCCGTTTGTCGACCAGAAGTACTGCACGGTACGTTGTTCAGGCTTCCCGCAACCCGTCTCCACCTTCTCAACACGTGAACCGGTACCGTCATACGTTATACATGTTTTAGGCCAGCCCGCCGCGCCCACAGACGGTTCGGTTGTTTCTATCAGATTTCCGTAAGCGTCGTAACCGTACCGGAACTCCTGCGAATCAGATGCCGACGCCGTCCAGGATGAAATCGGTACGGTCGAACTTTTCCAACGCCTCTCATATTCTACATTGCCTGTTGAGTATGCTTGCTTGTTATTATTGCCATTGATACCAAGATACAAATACTCCGTCGCCGCCTTCGCAGTGCTCCCATCATAGATAGTTACACGCTTCACCGAATTCAATCGCCGGCGCTGCGGCCCATTGGTTGGAAAAAAATCCGAAAACTCGCCAATATGGCTTAAATAACCCTTTCCGGATAATGTGTAATAGTCGTATTTCGTCTGGCGCTTTACTGTGCTCCCGTCCTCTACGCCGTAGGCAACCCAGTCGTATTCCGTCTTTTCAAGCAGGTTGCCGTGCCCATCCCGGCTGTATGTCGTAATAACGCTTTTGTTTACGCTTCCAAAAACACTGACGATTTCCTTCGACATCCAGATATTGCCGGGATGATATGTTCCACCTTGCGGGAGCGGAGAAGCCGTCCAGAACTGTTTTCGCTCCCGTTTCTTTGTCCCGTTCTCCCACTCCTCTACTTTATGGAGATTAGGAATGGAAATGTGTTGTACGCCGTCGTAGTAGCCGTAGTAATATATTTTCTCACCGCCGTCCGGATTAGTGATGGTTATATTCTTCCCATTTTGCAAATTCCGCGTAAAAGTCCATTTCAGCTCTTTTCGGGAGTTATTGCCTATTGTCCCTTCCTCGGAATCGTAAGTTATTGTCCTTTCCGTGATCTGCGCTCCATGTACAAGCGTAGATGCTTGAAAATATGGCTCACCGCCGTGGCTATCGTCGTAGCTATAGCTGTATCTATATTCCGAACCTGAAGGCGTTCTCATATAGCTCAACATGCGCATTGTTTGTTCCTCAAACTCTCCTCCTTCATATTCGAACTTATAGCTGTTCCATACAGGAGGTTCTTGCCCTGACGCAATTTCATTCAGCGTAAGATGAGTCGATTGCGGCGAAGAGTCATCCGGAAAAGGCAACTGGATATATTTTATTACCCAAAATTTCAAAACAACTCTTGGTAAATCCGGCATAGTACCGCCAATAGGTAAATCACTTAAATTATGGTTGTGGTATTCCGGACCCATTTCATCTATTTCCGCCCAGTCTATTAACCAGACAACTTCATTATTTTTAGGGCCGGGGACGGTAACTTTACTCCGTCTCCATTTTATGCCGTTTACCACCGTTTCATTGTCGCCTTCTATGCGGATTGACTGGTTCGCTTCGTTGCTGATAGTGCCATTCCAATCTCTTTTTATGTAATTTCCATTTGCGTCATACTCCCTATAAGCTCCGGATTCATATTTAACCACCCGCCCATCCGGAAAATAAAGTACATCGTTTTCATACGTCAAATAAGTGCCGTCACGTGTGTAATATATTGGATTCGGAAATGCGGGGTTCGCTCCAAGGTAACCGGCACAGATATCTTCATGACCATAAAACCCATCCCCGGGACCAAAGGCTTCCGCACCAAGAAGATAAAGAATGTGCGAACTTCCGTCCGGGAAAATGACGCGGCGGCGGGTATAAGTCGCGCCATTGGTACTACAATCTATATTCGTTGAAGGATCCTCCGGTATCGGTAAAGTCATGATTTCACCTGCAAAAGAATAGCCATTCCCACTATTAAGGGTCCATCCACCGCGGGAACTAGGTTCTAACTCGGCGTAATCATACGAAACGCACCCCAAACCCATACACCTAACTTCATGGTACGTTTCCATATCGAAGCCATTGGATTCGTATTGCAAATGCAGCTCGTAACCGGTTCCGCCTTTTCCGCGCGGTAAAGAACCAAGCGGTATCGTCAGGTTAAGCTTTCCTGTCATTATGTCGATACTATCAATCGAACCGCTTAACTGGTCATGATTCGGCATGAAGCCGCGCACGGGCACCGTATCAAAGTTCTGTGCCTTTACTCCCGCAACCATCCCGCAAAGAAGTATCAATCCAAACAGCACATTACGCGATTTTATAGAACACATATCCCGCCTCCTTTACGCTTGAACGAAATTCTTTAGTATTCAGCAATTAGTTGCAGCTTGCATAACACTGGTCGTATTGATATTGGCACGAAGAATACACCTGAGATTCGCAGCCCGACGCGCAGGCATTGTACCAGTCCTGGCACTCAGGCAGAAAAGTATAGCCGTTGCAATATACGTAAGCGTCCTGTTCGCACTGGTTCAGGCACACCGGTATCTCCCACTGCACATTGTATTGACAATCCTGAAATTGATTCGAACAAATCTGCTGGCAGGGCAACCCATCCTGCGAAACCGCATAATTTTGGCCCCCGGCTGTTATATTGCCGCTGCGGGGCGGATTTCCATTGTTACTGCCAACCGAATAACCAACCTGCCCTGAGCCGGTTCCGCCGTTACCGCCGGTAATATCGATCCACCCATTATTACTTACCGTCCAGGTACACGCGTTGTCCGTGGAGACAGCAAAACTTCCGCTCCCACCGTTTATACTGATAGTCCCGGAACTTGCCGAACTAAGCGAATATGTACAGCCGTTTGCCTGATTTACAGTGAATGTACTTCCTGCGATTGTTATTGTACCTGCCCTCGCGGGGCCGCTATTGGCAAAAACAGAATATACTAACGTGTCGCTGCCCGTTCCGGATGCATCCGGTGGAACCGTTAGCCAGGAAGAAGCGTTGCTTGTTGCCGCCCAAACACAAGTAGGACTGGACGCGTTAACCAGTACGCTGTTGCTTTCAGCTCCGTTACCATAGTTCACGCTTTCCGGGGAAATGAAATATGTACAGGCGGACTGTGTAATTGTTAACGTTTGTCCGCCGACTGTTATTGTTCCGGTACGCGTAGATGCGCCGGTATTGCCGGTTACCTTATAGCTGAGCTCTTGGGTGTCGGTTCCACTGCTGTCGCTGGGAAACGTGATCCAATCAACATTCTTTGTCGCCGTCCAGTTGCATAGTGTCCCTGAGCATTCAACAATCGCAGTTTGATTTCCGCCAACGGACGCTGAAACCGCGCTTGTGGGGGAAATAGAATATGTACAGGCGGATTGGGTGATCGTAAACGTCTTTCCATCGATTGTTATTGTTCCAATACGCGTAGAAGGATCTGTATTGCTCTCCACCTGGTAATCTACGTTTCCACTATTGACCGTAGCCGTTATCCATAAATCGTTACTTATTACCGTAGGGAACAGGCAACTCGAATCAGAGCGACTGAGCACCAAAGTGCCGCTTTTGCCCGCGGACGATACGGCCGTACTGTTTGACTCTGAAGGAATATCGTATGTACAACCATCATCCTGCGATACTGTGAAGGTTTTTCCAGCTATCGTCAGCGTATCGGATCGCTTTATTCCATTATTTTTAGAAATAGAATATCCCACAACTCCATTGCCGGTTCCTGATGCGCCGTATGTTATCTGAAGCCATTTGTTTGTAGATGTTACATTGCTCACCGCCGTCCAGTTACATGCGGCGGAACTGACATTAATCGTTCCGCTTGTTCCGCCGGACGATGCACCGCTTATGCTTTGTGGGTATATTGCATACCCACATTGGGCATTACAGCTTGTCGCACATTCCTGGTCTTTATTTCCGCAGAAATTCTGTTCTTCTTGTTCGCAGACGGAAACGCAGTTCTGGTACCAGACTTGGCACTCGGACACATCAATATAGCCATTACAATAATCCCACGCATCTTGATAGCACTTGTCGGCGCACGAAGGCAAACCGTAATAAGGATAGGAACATTGCGCCGAACTTGAAGTACATCCCACCTGACAATGCTCGCCCTGCGCAATCGTGAATTCCTTGTTTCCAATCGTAATTTTGCCGGTGCGATGCCCGCCTGGATTGGCCGCTGCCGTATAGCTTACGCTTCCGCTTCCATTGCCGCCACCGTTAACCGTTATCCAATCAACGTTCTTTGTCGCAGTCCATGCACACTCCGCCCCGGTGTTAACCGTGATCAACCATGTTCCACCAACGAAATCGATACTGTTATTGGAATACGACGAAAGCGTCTGGTCACAGCCATCAACTTGCTTTACTTCATACTGAACTGGATTATTAATATTTGTTGGGTCGGTTATTGTTATAGTACCGGTTCTCGCAAGGCCGTCATTAGGTTCTACAAGATATTTTACCTTGCTGACATTGCCACCGCCTTCGGTAACCGTTATCCAGTGATCATCGCTTTCAGCCGTCCATGGGCATCCACCACCTCCGCCATGAACCGTAAAACTGCTTTCTCCACCGGTTTTGCCAACTGGTTCATCCGGATCCTCCGAATCCTCGGATGTGGAATATGGCCCGCAATTCGTAGCGCCGGTTTCCACGGCCATAATTTTTCCATCCAAGTAGATGTATTCTTTCTGGCTTTCAGCCCATAAATGCGGAGTCAGCAACACAAATAAAACGAAAATCGCAGATACTACCGCCTTTTTCGGTTTTAAAAAAATGCGCGCCATATCGTTAATGCACTTGCTACGTGAAGAATCAATTATTTCGTCCCCGCTTATTAATTGCTTTCCGATTGGACCGTCTGAATCTATGATGGATTTTCTGTACATATCGAATCCTGCTCCCGTTTTTCAACAGTATGATTGCTTCTACCCTGTACAACTGTTTTAAGCGTATACCTTCCCAAAGCCGGAAGGTCAATGGGAAAGTTTAAAACTTGCCTATCTGCTTGATTCCAGCGGGCGGCATGGCATGTGAGTGCGGTTATCCTTATCGGTAGTAAAAAAATACTCACGGATAGAATGCCTGTTTTCAGTCACCGACCATTTCATATTGAATTTATTGATTAACACATTTTCAGTGTTTGATTTTTAATCTCGACCTCAGGGATCGAAATCGTCAAGCCGGCCGGCATCGGCGAAGCTGTAGTAGTAGTCATGGCCCATAATAATGTGGTCGAGCACACGAATTCCCAGAATTTTTCCGGAATGAACCAGGCGTTTTGTGCATTCACGGTCTTCGCGACTCGGCGCGGGATCGCCGGATGGATGATTGTGCATTAAAACAATCGCCGACGTACCATCCCTGACCGCGAAAGAAAAAACCTCTCTCGGATGTACGACTGAAACGTTCAGGCTTCCAACCGAAACAAGCACTTCTCTGATCAACTGGTTTTTTGAATTCAACTGGAGCGAGAAAAAGTATTCCCGCCTGGCGGAGAAAAACCGTGCCCTGTATCGGTGGTAAAGCTCGCGGCTGCTCGAAAGTCGCTCTCCCGCGCGAAGAGGGGCGCTGCATGCCTCGCGTCCCAGTTCAAGCGTCAGGTAAAGGACCGAGGCCTGTTTTTCAGAGATTTTGCCGGTCGCGCGTATTTCCTCTTTCGTCGCGCAGGCCAATCCCTGTACGGAGCCGAAATGCCGCAGGAGCCGTCGCGCGGCGGCGGTTGAAGCGGAATTTTCGACGCCGCGGGCGATTACGGCGGCAAGCAGATTCAAATGATCATCCATCATAACGGTCACATACATACCTAACTGTCATACCCCTTTTAGTGACAAAACTATTTTCCATGTATAATCCACACCTGAAAATGGAGGCGCGGATGAAGAACCTGTTTTTTTTCGATATTGATACGCAAAAAGATTTCATGCTTAAAACCGGCGCGCTTTATGTGCAGGGAGCTGAACGAATTATTTCCGGATTGCGACGCTTGTTCGATTTCGCGGCGAAAAATGAAATATCCGTCGTTTCGACAATGGATACTCACATAGCCGATGATCCCGAATTCGCGGAATTCCCGCCGCATTGCGTCAGGGGAACGGACGGTTGGCGAAAGCTGGACGATACGCTGACTCCTCATCCGCTGGTTTTTTCCACTGCGCCCGTCGATAGAAATCTGGCCGAATGTGTACGTAAAAACCGCCAGATCATCATCGAAAAAAATACATTTGACGCTTTCAGCAACCCGGTAATGGAGCGGCTGACGCGCGCTTTGCCGCCGCGAGCCATTGTTTTCGGCGTAGCGACGGAATATTGCGTCAAAAAAGCCGTTCTGGGACTACGGCGATTGGGCGTACAAACGGTGGTAGTCGACGACGCGGTGCGGGCGATTGAGTCCAAAACCGAAAAAGAGGCGATCGATGAAATGAAGGCGGCCGGCACGAGCTTCGTTCCCATGGCGAACATTTTCGATTTATAAATGACCGCCGGCTGTTATTTTCATATTCCGTTTTGCGCGCGTAAATGTGCCTATTGTCATTTTCTTAGTTTTCCGTTCGATGAAAAAAACGAGAAACGCTACACGAACGCGGTCTTGATGGAATTGCGGTATTTTGCCGCGTGCCTTCAGTCAAAGCTGCCGATGGATTCGATCTATTTCGGCGGCGGCACACCGGGCCTTGTTCCCGCGGAGCATATCGCCGGCATACTCGGCGAATTTCGCCGCGTTTTTTCTGTTGCCGACGATTGCGAAATAACGCTTGAAACAAACCCGGGAACCGTTTCTCCGGAAAAGGCGGCGATTTACCGGACCGCAGGGATAAACCGCGTCTCCATCGGGGCGCAATCTTTTTCCGACGCCGAACTCCGGGCTGTCGGCAGAATTCATTCGGTCGCGCAAATCGCGGATTCGCTGTCCATGCTGTCCGGCGCGGGTTTTGACAATATAAGTCTTGATCTGATGCTCGGCCTTCCCGGGCAGAGCGTCGAAAGCTGGCGTGCGACCATCAGGGAGGCTGTAAGTTTTCCCATCCGGCATATTTCCATTTACATGCTTGAAATTGACGAACAATCGCCGCTTTTGGCGTATACCGCCGAAGGGAAGTCTCCGCTTCCCGAAGAAGATATGGTCGCCGATATGTACGCGGAGACGATAGATTTTCTGAATTCGCGCGGTCTGGAGCAATATGAAATCAGTAATTTCGCATGCAAAGGAAGTGAGTCGCGCCACAATCTGAAATACTGGCGGCGAACGCCGGTTTACGGCTTTGGCCTGGGCAGCCATTCATTTGACGGCCGCTTCCGTTACGCCAATGTAAGTGAAATTGAAGACTATTGCCGCCGGGTTGAATCCTGCTTGAGCCCTGTCGCATGGCATTCCGAGGTAACGGAACAACAGGCGATTGAAGAAACCTTTTTCCTCGGTTTGCGTTTAAATGAGGGTGTTGATCTGCACGACGGCGCGAACGCCGATTTTCTGGCCGAACGTAAAAATTCCATGGAAGAATTTCGCGCCCGGGGATTGATTGATATTGACGAGTCCCGCCTGCGCCTGACCGGAAAAGGAATGCTGCTGTCTAACGAGGTGCTGGAATGTTTTATATAAGTACGGGAGTATGGCAAATTTTTTTTCGGCGTTACCTTTATCCAACCCGGATATTTCATTTCCTTAGGAAAACGTCCTGCCGGCCTATCAGCCTTTTTCTCGTGCCAGTGCCGTGCAGTTCTCCAAGAGAGGCAATTTCTATCACCGGCTCCGCCATTGCGCCCGCCTGAATGCTTTTTGCCAGTGCCGATACCGCAAGCAGACATTTTCTTATTTCAGGAATTTTTCCCGAATCCGGTTCGATCAGTTCCACGTGAAAATGTAAAATTTCCCTTTCGTCCTGTCGCTTAATAACGGCCTGCCAATCGATAAAACCGGGCATATTCATAAGAACGTCGTCAATGAGCGAGGGATAAAGTTCCTCTCCTCCCGCAAGAGGCGTTATGGCTCCGATACGTTTTTTAACGGCCGCAAATTTAACAAGCGCCTTCGCACCGCATGAACACGGCTCCAGAATCAGGTGGGAAATATCGCCCGTCCGATAACGAATCAAAGGCATCGCTTCGCGCGTCAGGGTTGTAAAAACCAGTTCGCCTTCATCACCCGGCGCGACCGGACGTCCGTTTTCCGGATCAACGATTTCCACAATGAGGCCCGCTTCGTTGAAATGATAACCGTCGCCCGCCCCACATTCGACTGCGACGCCAAGTCCCATCTCGGTCAGGCCGTAGTGGGTGCTTACGCGGCAATTCCACGTTTTTTGCAAATCCGCACGCACGTTCGACGGTAAATATTCCCCCGTAAGAAAAAGCGTGTGCACGCCCAGAGCGGAAAGATCGCAGAAACTTTCGAGTTCCTTCGTAAGACGGAGCATCCGGCGCGTGAAGCCGAAAATTACCGTCGCGCGGTATTTCTTGATCAAACGCAGGTGATCTTTCGAGCTTATGTCCATCGGCACGATGATCGGCTTTGCGCCGATTTTTTTCACGCCCCGGGACAGCAGATCTGATTGGCCGTAGGGAAGACCGACCGGAAGCTGGACGTTGACGACATCCCCGCGCCCCGCAACCGTAGCGATACCCGCGGCAAGGAAGCGGACAATTTTCTCAAGATCGTTTTGCGTGCAGAAGATTTTTTTCTTTGGGCCTGTGGTTCCCGACGTAACGAAGTTATGTGTACGGGCGATTTCCGAACGCGACAGGCACAAAAATCGAAAAGGCGACGCGGCGATTTCTTCCGGGTTCGTCAAGGGAAGCTTTTCAATATCCGCGAGCGCGCGGATATCTTCCGGCGCGATGCCCGTTTTCTGAAACAGTTCACGGTAAAACGAACTATTATCGGCGGCGTAGCGCAGGGTTGTTTGTAATTTGTGTAGATGATAGCGATCTGCGTCGCCGCGTGTGAGCGCGTCCGGCCCGAATAACAACGGGACTTCGGCACGCATAATTTTCGCCAGCCTTTTTTCAAAATTCACGAATTCGTTGTCCATTCGCGCCGGTCAGATAATAAGCGCAGAAAGGAATCAGCTTAAACCCCGGCGCGACGACATGAACGCAGCAGCGCTGCAGCCGGTCGATTTCAAAATTCCATACATCCTGAAACGCCATGCCGGAAATGCAAAGCGAATAATTTCGTATTCGCTCTAAACCCGAGTCTTCATAAATTTTATAAATTTCCGAGGCTTCGGATTTTTCGGCGGCTTCCGGTCGGACTTTGTGTTCGGATTTGCCGGAAGCCGGATATTTCCAGTGGCGGCGGATATAGGCGATGGATTTATCCGCCGCGTCGTCCCCGCGAACGCTCGCCCGATCGATGTGCGTTGCCGGAACCAGCCGTCCGTTCCAGTCAAGTACGGCCAGCGCCGAAAAAGAACAGCGCGGGTCTTCACAGGCGGATGGAATGAAATTTTCTATCGCGAGTTCTCCGCCGGTCTGCGCTTCGATTGCCGAGAGAACATCAGGAATAAGGATACGATCTTCGTTGCGCGGCGAGTGCGGATAGCGGCCAAGATACGTCATTGGCTGAAAATGCACGCCTTTGACCGTCGGCATCCATCGTTTGGCAAATTCCAGAATCGCGCCGATCTGTCCGTCGTTCACGCCTTTGACCAGAGTGGGAACAAGAATTACGGCCGTGCGCAGTTCCAAGGCTGTCCGAACGACGGCCTCTTTAATGGAAAACAGTTCACGCCCGCGTATCTTCCGATAAACATCGTCGTTGACGCCGTCGAACTGAAGGAAGAAATCCGTGACACCGGCTTCACAAAGAGCTTTGGCGTAGGCGAAATCCTCCGCGATACGCAGGCCGTTTGTGTTGATCTGTATGTGCGTGAAGCCGTTCGCGCGGGCGCGGCGGACGATTTCATGCAGATCGTCACGCAGTGTCGGCTCTCCGCCACTCAACTGAATCGGACAGTCGCCCGCGCTCCGCCTGACGTTTTCGAGGGTGCGTTCGATCTGGTCGATACCGGTGTCGTAATTGTCCGCGCATTTTTCCGGAACATCCGCAAAGCATACGGGGCAGCGAAGATTGCACCGCGCTGTGACTTCAACAATGGCGCTGCATGTGCTCTGGCGGTGTTTCGGGCAAATGCCGCAGTCGTAAGGGCAGTCGGCATCAAGCGCGGCATTGGCTGCGAACACCGTGGATTCGCCGCAATTACATGAGGATGGACAACACGCTCCGGCGCGGGGCTTTATCCATGTGTCGAACGGAACGCGGTCGTTTTTCCAGATTAAAACTTTTTCAATATCGCCGTGCTGAGGACAGATTCTGTGAAGATAAACGCCGCCCCCCTCTGAAATTCTTCTTGCTGGAACGCGTCGCAGACAATGCGGGCAAAAACTTTCGCAAACACTCTCTACCGTCTTTGGCATACGTTATTTTGAGTCCAGCTCTTCTTCAGCCGCCGCAATATCGGTCATCACCACTTCCTCCGGTATGTACTGAACGCCGCATTTGGGACACTTCAGCCCCTTAAAAAACCTGTTAACCACGATGTAGCTCAGAGTAACGTTCGCTTCTTCCAGCTTTTCCTTGTCTTCGAAACAGAACCATTCCGCCATTAGTAAGGCTCCCTCAAGATAACGAATCTGTGCGCCCAGGTTGCGTGAATTTTGTACGCCGATTCTCCGGCGGGGGAATATTCCACATAAAAATAAGTCTGCCCCATACGCCTCTTGGAAAGAAAATGATCGGAATCCTGTTTGTACAGCTTCCTTCCAGTATCTTCGGCGTATGTTATGACGTTGCGAATATCGTCGTCCGTGATGTGCCGCTCATCCATAAGAGCCGTGATTTCGGCGCTCTTTTCAATCTTTAACGATTTGGCTTTATCCGACGGCTCGTCAAGCGCAGCGACGGCGTCCGCGACCGCGTACGCTCCCATAACGGCGGCCGAACCCCGCGCAAAATCACGGCGTGAAATAAGCGATTGTTTTTTTCTGTTTTTCCGTCTGTGACATTCCGACATGTCATGTTCCTTTCCGAATCCGCGGTCCGCTGCCCGTTGCGATTGTTCATGCTAGAACGTAATGAAAGACGTGTCAAACCACAAGTTCGTCGAAAAAGTTTTTTACCGCCTGAAACTGATATGGAGTACCCGATGCAACTTGCCGACTTGCCAGGTTGACATTGATATTTTTATACACACACGATAAGATGGAAAGTTGTTGTTGCATTGTAAAACTATAAAAAAGGGGTACGTCAGATGAAAAAGTTTGTGCTGGTTTTAGTTTTGCTGCTTGGTGTTTCAACGGCAGCTTCTGCTCAGGACGTTTCGATTACCGATTTGTTTGCCGGTTATTCGTTTAATCGTTGCGTCAACGATACTACTGAATGTGATCTACAGGGCTGGAATGCCGCGTTGGATTTTAATGTTAACAACAATTGGGCGATTACCGTCGATTTCAGCGGTCATTACGGTACGTACGACGACGAGGTTCCCTATATCGGGGCGGACGTGAAGTCTCACAATTTCCTGTTTGGGCCGAAATATACCTTCGGCAGCAGCGAAAGAGCGCGTCCGTACGTCCATGCTCTTTTTGGAATCAACCACGTTAATCCGGAAGCGGCATCACCGCTCACCGTGGAAAACAACTTCACCCAGGCCTATGGCGGCGGCGTCGACGTCAAGTTGAGCGATAAAGTTTTTGTGCGCGCGATACAGGTAGACTATCTCGGTATTCGCCGGGAGGGCTACAAGGCCGAAAACAACTTCCGTTTTGCGGCGGGTTTTGTTTTCAGATTAGGACAGAAGTAATTTGTTTCTCGCTGAGACACAGAGGGTACATAGAAAGAAGAAATAATTTCTTTTCTATGTACCCTCTGTCTCTGTGAGAAACAAAAATAAATATGGTTGCGGGTTCCTCAAGAGGCATAAAGAAATAATGCGTCGGGGTTGCGGCACCGCGCAACGCAGCGATTCGCCCGCACAGGCATTTATTATTCTTCCCTGAAATGGTTTTGCGGGGCCGGATTCATGATCGTTTCCGTGAAATCCCTGCGTTAAATCTTCCCTTGCTTAAAAACTTCTCAATAGAGCCAATTACAAAACCTCGAAGATATACGGAGTGCGGGAGCTTGCTCCCGCTTTTTATAACGGCGGCTTGCCGTCGCCATAAACAAAGCTGCAATAAACACATCACATTACACGCCTCCGGCTCTTGTCGTATTCACGTTTCCTGCGTGGCCGGCACGGGAGCAAGCTCCCGGACCAAAAGCGGCGGCAAGCCATCGCACTCCATATATATTTCAACACACAAGCGTGGCGGTTTTGTCTGTCCGCGTCGCGGCTTACAAATAACTGGAAATATTCTTTTCTTAATCACAGTTGATGCAATTAAACTGTTGGAAGGGAGCTGATGTAATGAAACTGACGGACGATGAAAGAGCGATGCTGGACGGCAGGGAAGGCAGGACGCGACAAAAGGCGATTGAGTTGCTCATAAACTATGGCACTGCGCTGGGCGCGGAATCGCTGGTTGATACTAATAACGTCGGCGGTTATATGATCGCCGACAGGGCAGGTTACCAACAATTTGGCGGCGATTTTGACGCATTGTTTTCCCAGATGTGCCTGGACAGCGAGGAAAGGCTGGAGTTTCCAAAAGTAAAAGCGTTTTCGTGTCAATTCGAAACGGACATGGATCCGGAGCTTTGCGAGATCGAAGGCAAGGATGACGAAGACTATAAGAGATTTAAAAAAAATGAAGAATGGCTCGCAAAAACGGGCATACAGCTTATGTGTACGTGTACGCCGTATCTTGTCGGCAACGTCCCGGTAAAAGGCGAACACTGCGCGTGGATGGAATCATCGGCCGTGGTTTATATTAATTCCGTACTGGGGGCCAGAACAAACTGCGAAGGCAATGCAAGCGCGACCGCCGCGATGCTGACCGGCAAGACTCCGTACTGGGGATTCCACACCGACGAACACCGCCTCGGCACGCATTTGATCAACGTTGAAACCGATGTACGCGGTTCGATGGAGTGGGGGCTTCTTGGATATTACATCGGAAAGGTAGTCGGCGAAAAAATCCCCGTCATTTACGGCGTTAAAACAACCCCGATCCGCGATGATCTCAAACAGTTCGGCGCGGCGACGGCGTCCTCGGGCGGAGTCGAGATGTATCACATCCCGGGCATAACGGCGGACGCACATACTGTTGAAGAGGCGTTCGGTGGGAAAAAGCCGCTTTATTCGCTGAAATATGGGCCGGTCGAGAGAAAATACGCCTACGAACAACTGAATCTCATCGGCGGCAACACGGATGTCGACTTTGTCATGTTCGGCTGCCCGCATAACTCGATACAGGAAATACGAGAGATTTGCGGATTGATCGAGGGAAAACGCATCAAAGACGGGGTCAACCTTTGGATACTGACACCAAGATCAATCAAGGATTTAGCCAACCGCAACGGGTATGCAAAAATCATCAACGATTTCGGCGGAATCCTGATGGCGGACACCTGTCCGGCGCTCGGGCGCCTGATGCCGAAGGGAACAAAAGTGATGGCTACGAATTCTGCCAAACAGGCCCATTACCTGCCTTCCATGATGGGCATAGAAGCCTGGTACGGAACGACGGCGGACTGCGTAAATTCCGCAATCACGGGCCGCTGGGAGGGAAAGCTAAAATGAAAAAGATCACATTGCAGGGCAGGAAAGTCGTCGCCGGTTGCACCGAGGGTGAGGCGCTTGTAACAAAGGATATGATATCCGGCTGGGGCGGAATCGATCCCGCGACGGGCGCCATCATTGAACTCAGACATGAACTGCACGGCAAAAGCTTTGCAGGCAAAGTTCTCGTTTTTCCGGGCGCAAAGGGATCGTCGGGCTGGTCGATTGCCTTCCAGCGCGCGCGCCTCGCCGGCAATTCCCCGAAGGCCATGATATTTAACGTGATGAATACAAAGGTGGCCCTTGGCGCCGTAATGGTTCGCGCCCCCGCGATAACCGGGCTCGACCAGGATCCGCTGGAGGTCATTAAAACGGGGGACTGGGTAAAAGTCGACGCCGACAATGGAATCGTGGAAATTACGAGAAAAGATTAAATATGAACAACAACACTACGGCGGAATTAAAGCCCTTGATGGTCAATGTCAGCGAGATTCTTGACAACGGCAAATTAAACAAATTGTCTCTGCGGGTTCTTGTCATTTGTTTCATATTCATGCTGGTGGATGGATATGATTACGGGATTATCTCCAACGCTGCGCCGCTCATTATGCGGGAATGGGGTATCGATGCGGCAATGTTCGGGCCGGTCTTTTCCGTCGCTACATTCGGATGGCTTTTGGGCGCGATCATATTCGGATTCATATCCGACAGGATGGGAAGAAAGCTGCCGCTTGCAACAGGGGGCGTAATCTTCACCGTATGTACGCTGGCTATCTTCTTTTCACATTCGCTTGCCGAACTCCTTGTATGGCGTTTCCTCACCGGTTTCGGCGCGGGCGGGGTCGTTCCCGTGTCAATGGTTCTGACAAGCGAATACTCCTCCGCGAAATCCAGGGCGAAATTTATCACCATCATGTTTTCGGGCTTTGTGCTTGGTTCTACGATGGGCTCATTTATAGCCGCGGGAATGATGCCGACATTCGGCTGGCGCTCGATATTCCTGCTCGGTTCCTTTCTGCCAATTCCCGCTATCTTGCTTGTTTTCTTCGTTCTGCCCGAATCGGCCAGATGGCTTGTCTCAAACATGAAGACGCTAAAACAGAGAGCGGCTCTTACAAAACAAATGAAAATGATAAGACCTGATCTTGTAATCGATGACAGTACCCGATTCATATCGAACATCCAGGCAAAGAAAAAGTCGGAGAAACATTCAATCAAACTGCTATTCGAAGGTAAACTGGCCTGGGCTACCCCCATGCTTTGGATCTTTTACGCGTCCAGCTCACTCGCCGTATTCTTCATAGGCAACTGGATGCCGCAATTGCTTACATTAAAAGGCTACGAGGCGGGACAAGCGTCGGCGATGGTCGGCACATCAGGGATTTTCGGCATTGCGGGTACGATCCTCGTAGGATTATGGCTCGACAGGTTTGGTATGAGATGGGGCATGATCTGGCCTCTTGTCACGATCGGCTGCACCGCTTTGATCGGCGGTTCCACAGGCGCCGTCCTGATGATCTGGATCTGCATGAACGCCTTCTTCATGAACGGAGGGCACACAATTGGAACCGTTATTGTTCCCGTTATCTGTCCATACAATGTAAGGGCGCGGGGAACCGGATTGGCAAACGCCGCCGCAAGGGTAGGCTCAATCGTCGGGCCGATAGCAGGCGGCATCCTGATCTCTATAGGGATGCCTATGACAACATTGTTTTACTTTGTTGCGCTGCCATTTGTTTTTAACACCTTTCTCGTCTGGACCCTCGGCAGGGCATACGATTTCCATTTCAAGCATATTAATGAAGGCCGCGAAGCCCCGGAGTAAAACTGAATGGAATATATAATTGAAGGCGAAAGAAAAACTGAAATCGTAAAGGAATGCGACGTACTTGTGGCGGGCGGGGGCATCGGAGGTATTGCAGCGGCTCTATCCGCCGCACGAAACGGCGTCAGGGTCTTGCTCGTGGAGAGAGAGTACCTGCTTGGCGGTTTGGCCACGCTTGGCCTTATCACTATTTACCTGCCGCTTTGCGACGGGAATGGCCGTCAGGCCGTATTTGGAATAGGCGAAGAACTGTTCCGACTGTCGATCAAACACGGTGCGGAAGGGCCGGCCCCGACTGCATGGCTTGAAAACGGAACATTGGAAGATCGCACCAAAACGCGCTTTATCGCACAGTACAATCCGCATCTGTTTGCGCTTGAGGTCGAAAGGCTTCTTTTAAATGAAGGCGTGGAAATTCTTTACGGTTCCGTGATCTGCGGCGCGCAGACCGAAGATAAGAAGATCAAATCCGTCTTTATCGAAAACAAAAGCGGAAGAAGCGCGATCCGCGCCAAATCGTACGTCGACTGCACGGGAGACGCGGATATATGCAAGCTTTCGGGTGCAAAGACGGAACTCTATAAGAAAAAGAACACCATTGCCGAGTGGTATTACTATATGACGAACGGCGAGTTGAAACTCAATATGTTCGGCTATTCCGAAATCGTCCCCGACGATAGCGATCTTCCGATACCCGTACCGATGGTTGAAAAGCGTTTCTCCGGCGTAGACGGGCTTGAACTCAGCGAAATGGTGATAACGGCGCACGAACACATGCTTATGGACGTCCTGAAAAACAGGCGGAACGACGAGACATATACGCCTGTCACAATGGCGGCGATACCCGAAATAAGGATGTCGCGCCGCATCGCGGGAAAATACGTAATGGACGATAAGGAGATGCATAAGCATTTCGACGGCAGCATTGGTCTGACCGGCGACTGGCGCAAGCGCGGCCCGGTTTATGAGATACCTTATGAAACCCTCTACGGAGATGATATTGAGAATCTTATTACCGCTGGCAGGTGTATTTCAGTTACCGACGAAATGTGGGATATCACGAGAGTCATTCCGCCTTGCGCGGTAACCGGTCAGGCGGCGGGAACAGCCGCGGCCATGACCGATAATTTCGCCGACATGGATGTAAAAAAACTACAGAATCGCCTTGATGACGCAGGCGTTGTGCTTAAATGCTGGCAAGCCGCTTCATGGCGTTAGGAAAACACTGATTAATTGCTTGTGCGGGCGAATCGCTGCGTTGCGTGGTGCTCGTAACCTCAACATATTTCTATATATGATTCGGTTCCTGCGCTCCGTGCGCCTTGCGCTTCATCCCGCACAAGCAATTAATCAGCGCTTCCTTAGTGATCAGCGGTCAGTAGTTGCCGTAAACCATCTATTAGGGTAACTTCAAAAACGAAGTTATAGGCGAATTACGATGAGGAATCAAACAAAGGTATTTGGATTTCCGCGCTTGTATAAAAACTCAACATGAATGAAAGGAATTGCGTATATGACGAAAAGGCTGAATCAACTGATAGACCCGCGCGGCCGGCAGGAACGGCCGGTCATCAAGTTGGCCCCCAGAGTCGGCATCGACGATTTGAAAAAAGGAAAAATCCTGTTTTACAACAACACAAAATTAAGCTTCTGTAACTACGGCGAGGTTTTCGTTCGCATCAAGGAACGCTTCCGTGAAATGGGTATTTCCAATTTTGTCGACTACTGCGAAACAGTGCGCGGCAAGGACACGCAAAAACTTGAGGCTTACGCGGCGATGCTCGCGAAGGAAAAACCTGTGGCTGCCATTGTTGCGCTCGGCGATATGGGGACATCTCCCGCTACCTGCGTAGTCACGATCGCGCTGGAAAAACTGGGAATTCCGAGCGTCTATGTTACGGCGCCTCCCGGAGGCGAGCTTGTCGAAGGCGTAGCCGTCTACCGCGCGGGAAATCTCTGCCTCTGCAAAATCGACATCTACCAGGCCAGCACTGCTGCGGAGGTTGGCTCGGAAATCGACAAAAAATGGGAACATATTCTCGACTCTCTGACGGGAACTCCGAAAAAACTGGCTGAGGCCGCGCATATCGATTTTAAAATGGACATCGTTCCACCTGCCGAAAACGGACTCCTGCCTGTAATAGACAGGATCGAAGTCGATGAGAGCAAACTGCTCGAACCCGGCTGCTATATGGAAGAAGTTATGGACTACCTGAACGCCGAACACATCGGCGACGGGCTCCCCGTTATTCCGCCGACGGCGGCGCGGCTTGAAAAGATGTATGCATATTGCCCTTTCGCGCCCGATGAAATCCTATGGCGCGAAGTCGGTCCCACCGGAAAAGACGTAAACGTGCGCGATGCAGCCATAGCCGCCGTCATGGCCGGATGCAAACCGCAGGCGATGCCCGTTCTCGTCGCCGCATTTAAAGCGCTTGCCGACCCGCGCTACAACCTGTTGCAATCGGTTACAACCTCACATCCAGGCGGCAACCTGGTGCTGGTCAGCGGCCCGATCGCGCAGGAGATCGGACTCTCTGGAAAACAGGGCTGCATGGGGCCGGGCTATCCGGTCAACGCCACGCTTGGCCGCGCCGTCAACCTGGTAATCATGAACGTCTGCCGTTCGGTTCCCGGAGTCTGCGATCTCGACTGCATCGCCTCGCAGGCGGAATTTACCTACTGTTTCGCGGAAGAACCGTCGCTCGCGCAGTGGCAGATGATTAATGAGGAACGTTACGACGCCGAAACGACTACGGTCTATGTTCTCAAAGCGGAGCCTCAGCACGACATCATCGACTTTTTGAGCCTCAACGGACACGATCTGCTTGATACGCTCACCGACTGCTGCACGACTCTCGGCTCGAACAACGCTTACATTCCCGGCCCGCTGATACTCGCGTTAACGCCCGACCACGGCATGATGCTCAAAAATTCGGGGTACACGAAAGACATGATACGCGAGCATATTCATCTGCGCGTCGTACATGACGTTCCGATGGTCAACGGCCGCGGCCTTGTACCGGTACGTCCTCCGGAGTTTGCCGCAAAACATCCAATGCCGGTGACACGTTCTCCGCGGGATGTTGAAATCGTAGTAATCGGCGGACGCGGCGGACACTCCGGCGTGATCCTGCCCTGGGCGCTGCACAGCGAAGGCATTGTATTGCCGGTTGCGCTGCCGGATGGAACACCTGCGCGAAGCATCGAACAATTCAGGAAATAAGGAGAAATCATGGAACTATATGGAGAATACGATGTAGTGGTTGCCGGCGGTGGAACGTCCGGTGTGGCGGCCGCCATAGCCTCGGCGCGCGCCGGCGCAAAAACGATCCTGGTCGAGCGCATCGGCACGCTTGGCGGACAGATGAATGTTTCCGGCCCTCCCGGATTTGCCTATGCCTACATGTTTAATCCGCGCAAGGAAAAGATCATCGCCGGTTTTATGGAGGAAACGCACCATCGGCTTCTGAAGGCCGGACACGCGCTGCCGCTTTCGCTGCCGGATTTCCGCGTCGGATACGATTTCGCGCTGGTCGACCCGGATTACTGGGGACTCCTGATGTTTGAAATGATGGAGGAAAACGGTGTTCACCTGCTTCTCCATTCGCCGATCGTGGATATCGTCAAAAATTGCGATTCCATCCGCGGCGTGGTCGTCGAAAACGTTTCCGGGCGGATGGCGGTTCGCGGAAAAGTAGTCATCGACTGCACGGGCGAAGGACATGTTGCCGCAAAAGCCGGTGCGCCGTACGAACAGGTTTCGACGGAAGATCTGGAACCGCACACCCTTTCATTCACGGTGGACGGTGTTGACTGGGACAAGGTGCTCGATTACGTGCGCAACAACGCCGCGTATGAATTCAACGCTATGACGCATCCGTACCTCGGCTGGACGGATGAACAGATTATCGAGCGTATCCGCCAGGTGAAAGACATCCGTGAGATTACAAATTTCATGGGCTTTTACACGCTGCGTGACAAAGCCGTGGCGGCAGGCGAATATCATAAGCAGGGCGGCGTCGGTTTTTTCATCATGCCGCGCGATAACGGCGTCATACAGGCGCATTTCCAGCATTCCTCGCATATCGACAATGTTGATCCGACCAACGTTCGAGATCTGACGCGCTGCGAAATCGAATGTCGCAAACAGGTGCTTGTCGCGCTGCGGTTCATAAAAAAATACATGCCGGGATTTGAAAAATCCTATCTTACTCGCATCTGCTCGGAACTGCGCATACGCGAAAGCCGCCGGATCGTCGGAGACTACGTTCTTAACAGGGAAGATGTCGGCGCGTGCAGGAGATTCAAGGATGTGATAGGCAAAAGCTCCTTCGCTTCCGGAGCGAAGCATGTCGCCAAACAGGAAACCATTTCCTATGATGGAATCGTCTATCCTGCCGACGGCGGATCGTATGACATTCCGTATCGCTGCCTTGTGCCGAAAAAGATCGAAAATCTGCTTGTGGCCGGCAAGGCTATTTCAACTGACAGGGATTCATACGCGCGCTTTTTACAACTGACAATGGTGACAGGACAGGCGGCGGGCGTCGCGGCGGGCGTCTGCGTCCGCAGAGGGATTACGCCTCGTCAACTGGAGGACGACGTTTCCGAACTTCAGGAAATCCTGCAGAAGCAGGGAGCGATTCTTTTCGGAACGCATTAAGGAAACACCGATCAAACTGCTTATGTAGCGCGGCGGCTTGCTGCCGTGCCGGTCACGCAGGAACCGTTGCGGTACAAGCGACAGAGGCGTACAACGTAATGTGGCTATCGCAACCGCCTGTTTTGTCAAGTGTGGCGGCAAGCTCCCGCATTACATAAACCGGCATTTCCATAACGGAATGTGTTAATCAAAGACGACGGATTGTATGGACGTAATTTCGATCGTCTTTCCGCAGCGCGGATTTTTGCAGCGCACCTTGTCGTCGAGACGAATCCGGTAATCGCGCGCCTTGGCGTAGCGTGCCCTGTCCCGTTCGTCAGCCCCGCGCGGCAGTGAAGCCTTTTTAACACGCCTCCGCCAGCGTATGGGATATTCAGATGAAGTCCGGCATTTGGAACAGTAGATCGTCGCCGACACGGTTTCGTCTTTTTCGTTATACAGATCACGTTCTTCCATATCCATCCATTATATGCTTGAATTATTAGTTGCGCATCAGGAATTTTTTATTAAACTTAACAGTAAGCGAAAGCAACATGGGATTTTTTAGCAGGCTCTTTTCATCGGACGAGGCGGAACCATCGGAAGGACAACTCCGACGGTCGATAAAACAGGTTACACAGACTCATGGCGAGGCCGCGAACCGTATCGTTGCAATGGAACGCCTCGCAGCCTGGCAGACGCCGGAATCCGCGGCGGCTTTGCTGCGTCGGTTTACCATACAAACGCCGCAGGCAAGTATGGATCTGGAGGAAAAACAGTATGCGGTGAAGCTGCTTACCGCGATGGGGGAAGTTGCCGTAAACCCGATTATCAACTGGCTTAAAACCGCGCCGGATGTCGCTTTTCCGGTGCAGGCGCTTAAAAACATATGCCCGCAGGAAGAGTATCGCGCCGCGCTCGTGGAGGTGCTTGAAGCCCTTTCTTCCGGCTATACGCGCTGGCCGGAAGCCAAGGTGGTGCTTATTGCCGGCCTTGAGGACGAAGCTTTTTCACAGGTCGGCGAAACCGTCTTTCGTTTTCTTGATGACAGCAATGACGATGTCTGTATAGCCGCCGCAGATTACCTGGCCCGTAACGGGGGTGAAGCCGCCCGGGATAAACTGCTTCAAATTTGCATGGAGGCGGACGGACGCCCTCGTGTCCGTGGACGCATTTTCGATCATTTTCACGAACGTGGGTGGGGCGTCGGAAAATTTAAAAAAGATGTGGAAGCTATGATTTCTTCTCCTTTTTATCTAACGGCCAAGGGGATGGTGAAGCGCAGTGGACAGACTTAAGGAAGCGCTGATTAATTGCCTGTGCGGGCGAATCGCTGCGTTGTGCGGTGCTCGTAACCTCGACATATCTCTGTATATGCCTCGGTTCCTGCGCTCCGTGCGCCTTGCGCTTCATCCCGCGCAAGCAATTAATCAGCGCTTCCTTAAGAAAGCGGCGGCGGGTTGTTAAAAAGTTAAAAAAATGTAACAAGCCCTGCCGTCCGGACGTAATTTATCAGCGACGGCGGAAACGGATAAAATTCAGCTTAAAAACAGGCTGGAACGAAAGATAAAAAGGTGTTAAATCGAAGGATAGGGCAACAATCATGTTACGCACAATACGACTTTTATTGCCGGTCTTGATACTGCTCACGGCGTTTGGCGCAAATTTCGCAAACGCCCAGACTGTCAGTTTCAAGAATTTTAATTCATTCCAGGATATTGTTCCCGGGGTGGACTTCTTTGCCTCAAATCGTCAGTTGGTCGCTCCATACGAAGCCGCCTCGACGGAAGCCGTGGCAAAGCTCAAAACTCTACTTGGAGACGACTTGCCAAAGGGCGCTGTGTTTATCTGCTCGACTCTGGCTCAAAAAGACTCTTTGTATGAACCCGTCGTTATAAGGCGGGGGTACTCCTGGGTAATAATTGCTGACGCTCCGGAATTTCGCATGCAGGAACAACTGGAACGTCTCAAGGCACAGATCGGTGATAACATTCCCCCGGAAATCCTGCAGCGCATTAAGGACATGCCGCGCGATATGGCAGCCGGCATGGATCAGCAGGCTGCCGGTACCATGGCAAAAAATATCGCTTTCGCGGTTTTGCAGATAATGATGAACGACGAAAATTTCCAGTTCCGGGCTTCACGTGTCGACGATGTTGCAAAAAGCCCCCTGCAGGACTGGCTTGACATAGGCATCGGCGCTTATGCCAGCGGCGACAGAGAAGCGCTCCGGTATCTTCAGGAAAATATTGACATGGCTTTTCCGTTTGAGGATGTGCTTTTTATGGCCCGGCCGTATGTTGCTCAATCCAATACAGCCAGCAACGGCGGTGGCGGCGGCGGTCAGGGAGGAGTCTTCATAATGGGTGGCGCCGGCGGGGATATGGGGCAAATGCCTAAAATGAATTCCGGCGGCGGAGGCCAGGGACAGCGACAGGGTGGGGCGCCGAAAAGCAAACCCGACGGCGGCGGTGCGCCACAGCAACGAACCTTGTCAAAAGACGAGCAGGACAGAAGGCTCTTTGACGGTCAGGCCATTGTGTTTTTCGATTATATAATGGAAAAATTCGGCATTGAAAAGGTGCGCGAACTTATAGCGTACGTGAATGAAACAAAAGATGAGAGTTATTTCTTTGTCACCCGACCCGATGTACTGGGGCGTGAGTTTTCAAAAATTGAAGCGGATTTGAACGCGTGGCTTATGAAACAGTCCATTCCGGATCCAAAACCAAAACAGAAACCTAAAATTCAACAAGTACAATAATAACCGCCTCTCTGGATTGAATGATTATGAACATGAAAAAAAATCTATCTAAGAAAATGCTGATCAATTGTCTGTGCGGGATGAAGCGCAAGGCGCACGGAGCGCAGGAACCGAGGCATATACGGAAATATGTCGAGGTTACGAGCACCGCGCTGCGCAGCGATTCGCCCGCACAGGCAATTAATCAGCGTTTTCCTAAGGAAATATGGCGTTGCGCGGTCGTTGCGGCTGGTATCGCCGTCTGCGTGTGCCTTTTTGCTCCCGCCCGTATATCCGCGCAGAATCCCGGACTTGGCGGCGGAAAATCGGCGGCGCCTCCGATCGCCTTGCAGGATGTTCCTTCAAAAAAAATTGAGGAATACGTTGTAACGACGGACGAAATCGTCCGCGACCTTTTGCTTACGGGCGAACTGAAAGCGGCGCTTTCTCAAGTAATCAATTCTCCCAGAGGACGGAACAACCCCAGTAACACTGTTACATTTCTGGCTGATGAAGGCGCGCTGGTGAAAGCCGGGGAGCGTATCGTCGAGTTTGACGACGCCAATCTGCTCAACAGCAGGGCCGACGCTGAACTGGATCTTGAAACGGCAAAACTGCAGCTGGCCAAGAAAAAAGTTGATCTGGAATCGCAGCGCTGCGATCTTTTAAATAATGTGGCGCAGGGTGAGGCGGCGTTGAAAAAAGCCGAGCTCGACGCAAGAGTCGACAGGAGCCTCCGGTCCGAAAATGACTACGAGCGATACCAGTTGAATCTTTTGAGAGCGCAATTGAATCTTGAAAAATACAGAGAAAATCTGGAAAATTTTGAGAAAAATTACGATTCGAACGTAATGTTATCAGAGATCACAATGTCTAATGCGGAACTCCAGTTAAAAAGGATTGATAACGACATAGAGCAATTGAAGGTAAACGCTCCCATTGACGGCATTTTTATTTACGGCGACAACTGGCAGAGTAACCGGAAAGTCCAGATCGGCGATAGTATTTTTGGAGGTATGGAGATTGCCAGTATTCCAGACCTTTCCAGCCTTCAGGTGATCGGATACGTATATGATACGGAATATCGTCTTTTGAGGCCCGGAATGCGCTGTGACGTAAGTTTTGACGCTCAGCCCGACCTTCATGTGGGCGGTTCCGTTATAAGGCTTACCGATGTGGCAAACCGCAGGGGATTCTCGTCCGACAAAAAGCTGTTTCAGGCTACGATAAGACTGGATAATGTCGATACGGAGCTGCTAAAACCGGGAATGACTGCGCGCGTCAATGTTCCCATGGTTCTGGCAACAGAGGTTCCGGCCGTACCACGTGAATACATAGGCGCGGATTCCCAGGGTAGCAATTACGTACTCAAGGTAACCGATGCCCAAAAAACCGATAAGCAGGTTGTCAAGATCGGCGCGATCGGCGACAGTCTGGTTGAAATCGCCTCCGGCGTATCCGTCGGAGAAAAACTCTTTCCCGTGCACTAAACGGAGGTATTTATAATGAAGTCCAGGAAGCACATTTATGTATTGGCTGCGGTTGTGATTATTGCGGGCCTGGGAATCTGGATGTACAAGTCCCGTAATGTTTCGGCAAACGTCAGCGAAAAAGACCTCCTGACCGTTCAGCGTGTGGATTATCCCGTACTGGTAAATGCCGCGGGAGTGCTTGAAGCCATTCAGAGCGTTAGTATCGGCCCGCCGCGCCTGAATCGTCCACAGGGGCAATTCAGACTTATGCGTATCGTCGATGAAGGGGTTGAGGTTGAAGAAGGTGATTTCCTGGTGGAGTTTGATACGTCAACCATCAGCAATAACCTCGTGAGTGCGACCGCTAATTTTCAGAATACTCAGGAACGCCGCCAGCAACAGCGCGGCTCCAGCGACGTATCGTTAAAAAATTTAAGACTTCAAGTGGAGAAGGCCCGATCCGACCTGGAAAAAATCGAAGAGCAGCTTAACGCGCAGGCCGATTTACTCAGCGGAATGGACGTAGAGAAAATGCGTATCGAGCGCGACGCCAACAGAACCAATTTTGAACTGCTGACGAAAAAACTTGCATACTCTGAGGAAAGCGATCAACTGCAGATACAGATTCTGCGTAATGAGGAAAGAACCCGACGCAGCCAGATGGACGATCTTATAGACGCCATGGATTTATATACCGTACGTTCTCCGGTATCCGGCGTTGTTATTTACAAGCGCGACTATAACAACAACGCCAAGGAAGTCGGCGGCAATGTTTCCATGATGGAAACAATTATGGAAATTCCCGACCTTTCGACTATGCGCGCCAGGTTACAGGTGGATGAACTTGATTCCGGAAAAATCAAACCGGGGCAGGACGTCAATATCACCGTCGATTCCGTTCAGGGACGTTCATTTGCGGGTAAAGTCACAAGCGTCGGCACTATTTTAAAACAGGCGTCTTTCGACCGGCCGCAGATGATAAATGAAATATATGTGGATCTGATCAACATGGACGTCAAAACGCTTCGGCCTGGCATGAGTTTGAGGGCGCAGATCCGCGTCGGAGAGTATCCGCAGGCGGTCGTGATTCCAATGACCAGCATTGAGGGACGCGACGGACGGTCGTTCGTACAGGTTTTTAACGCTCTGACAAAAAAGGCCGACTGGCGCGAAGTGAGTTTACGCACGAATGACGGCCAGACCGCCGTCGTATCGTCAGGTCTCGACGCAGGGGAAAGAATCCGGACACGTCCGCAATTGTAAAGAGGTGAACTATGAATCTTGATAAAATGCCTAAAAAAACAAAATGGGGCGGCAAAATCGTCTTTTGCGTGGTGCTTATAGCGGCTGCGGTAACGCTGTATTACAATTATGAGTCCCTGTCAAACCGCATTACCAACGTGTTCGCCTCGACGGAAAAAGAGCCGGTTCCGACGGCCAAACTTGAGCGTCAGCCGTTCGCGATTACTGTTACCGCGGACGGGGAAATCGTCGGGCTTGAGGCAACCGCCGTCAACACTCCGAACACCTCGTCCGGTCAGTTGACCATAGCGTGGCTTATTCCGGAAGGAACCTTCGTAAACGCGGGTGATCCCGTTGTTCGTTTCGACAATACGCGCGCCCAGCTTGATCTGGAAAGCCAAACCAACCGTCTGGATCAGAATCTCCAGAATACTAAAGTCACAAACAATGACCAGGTAAAAGACGAGAAAAACCGGAAAATCGACCTGAGAATCGCGGAAGAAAATTATAATTTTTCCGTAAAGGTAATGCCACAGGATGAAACGATTTATTCCAGGTGGGACATTATTTCCGCGGCGGCTGATGAACGCTACGACAGGGAAAATCTGGAGGTTTTAAAAAACAGGGTTAGAACGCAGCAGAGGGCCGACCGCTCCAATCAGGCAATACAGACGATACAACGAAACAGCATTCAGACCCAGGTTGACAGGCTCGAACAGACGCTTGGTTCTCTTGAGCTTCGCGCGCCAGTGGGCGGACTGGTTTTGTATTATCGTGATCGTCGGCAGGAACCCATGGTCGGCAACAGCGTCTCCCCTCGACAGACGATTCTTGAGATCATCAATCTGGATGCCCTGCAGGCAAAGATCAACGTTCTTGAGCGCGATGGCGGCTATCTGGAAAAAGACCTGCCGGTGAATATCCACCTGGACGCCGTACCTGATAAGGTCTATCACGGCACAATCCGCTCGGTTTCGTCCGTGGCGACGTCGCTCACACGGAACTCTCCGCTCAGATACTTTACCATTGAAGTTACTATTTCGGACGCCGGCTCCGATCTGAAACTGATTCGTCCAGGAATGCTTCTACGCGGCGATATCGTGCTGCAGGAATACGAATCGTGTTTTATCGTCCCGTCCGGCGCTGTTACCAATCGTGAACTTCAGAACGACAGCGTGGTGTACGTAAAAAAAGGGGACGGCAGCTTTGAAACACGCGTCGTTGAAACAGGACTGAGCGCTCGCGGTGAGGCTGTAATTTTAAGCGGCGTGAATGAAGGCGAAACTGTCGCGCTTGTGGATCCAAGCGGTCCCCGCAAGCTTTCTCTTCCGGACTTTAACCTGGCGCAACCGGGAGGAGGGCAAGCGAAGCCCAAGATGATGATTATGGGAGGCCCTCCGGGCGGCGGCATGGGCGGCGGAATGATGGGCGGCGGCGGCGGCGGCAGGGGACGTTAATCCGTTGTCGTGGATTATGGAGTGCGGTGGCTTGCCGCCGCTTTAGAAGCGGGAGATTTCTCCCGCACTCTATAATAGATCAAAATTGAATCTGAGTTAACGAGGCATAATTTCATGTTATCGATAGAAACAATAATAGGCGCCATGGCGAGTCTTGGCAGACACAAGCTGCGGTCTTTTTTAACTATGCTTGGCATGATTTTTGGAGTAGGCGCCGTGATAGCGATGCTTTCAATCGGAGCCGGGGCAGAGGAGGAAAGCCTGCGCGCTATTGCCAATCTTGGCATACGGAATATCATAATTCAGGCCAAGGACTTCAAAACCGAGGAACTGCGACAGATCCGGGCGGAATCGCTGGGCGTTTCCATGCGTGACGTTGAGGCCTTGCAGAATGTACTGAAACCAAAGCCAATGATCACCGCCGTAAGGGTTATTAAAACCTACCAGATCAATTCGGGCGCGATGCGCAGCGACAGCCGTGTACTTGGTGTCAGCAGCGCTTATCCGGAAATACAGAATTTAAAAATTCTTCAGGGTGCTTTTTTCAGCTCCCAGGAAGAAAACGACAATGCCCAAGTATGCGTCCTTGGGATGGCGGCAAAACAGAAACTGTTCGGGTTTGACGATGCTCTCGGCAAGCAGATCAAGGTCAATGACACATGGTTGACGGTTGTCGGGGTGTTGAGCGACGCGGTGGTGGAAAAACAGGAGTTCGAAGGGGTAAAGGTTCAGAACCCCAACAACGATATTTTTATTCCCATTACGACGGCCTTGCGGAAATTTGAAGTGGCGGCGGTGGAAAACGAACTGAACGAAATCGTCATAAAGATCGACGATAGCGCCAACATCAAGGAGCAGGCAGCTACGATAAATAACCTCATGTCCGTGATGCACCGGTACGTTGACGATTATTCCATAGTGGTTCCCGAAAAACTGCTGGAACAGAACCAGAAAACCCAGGAGATATTTAATATCGTTATGGGTGCTATCGCCAGTATTTCTCTGCTTGTCGGCGGCATCGGCATCATGAATATCATGCTGGCCTCCGTTCTTGAAAGAACGAGCGAGATCGGCTTGAGGCGCGCCATCGGCGCCAAGAAAATTGATATCCGCATACAATTCATGGCCGAGGCCGTCGCAATCAGCTTTGCCGGCGGTATGATCGGCATAGGGTTGGGATACAGCATTTCGGAAGCGGTTGCCCTGTTTGCCAAATGGAACACTATTGTTACCGCCAACTCCGTTGTTCTCTCATTCGGCGTCAGTTCGGTTATCGGGCTGGTCTTTGGAATCTACCCCGCTGTCCAGGCGTCGAATCTTGACCCCATCGAATGCCTTAGATACGAATAGTTTAACAGGGCTGCGATAATTAATTACGCGGCCCCATAATTCTCGCCAGGGACAGGAGGCAGAAATGGGCAAATCCTTAAAAGGCTATGAATTCACCAACCTCCTGTTTTTCCTGGTTTTGATTATCGTTTTGGCGGGCGGCTGCTGGTTGGTGTTCTACCATATCGGCACCAAAGACAGGGTTGTCGTTGTAGAAATAGACCCGGGAATTGCCTCTGAAGAGACCAGCGAAGATATCTCCCTGTTCTATCTTGAAGGTTTTCATATTGTCGGTACTTCGCGGACGTACCGAAGCCGTCTTGAAATTCCGTCCACCGACGACGGTCTGGTTCGCAGTCTTTTTGACTTGCCGGGCGTGGAAGAAATCGTAATCGAGCCTCAGTTGATTATATTGAAGAAAAACGGCGCCACCAGTTGGGATAAGCTTCGGGAACCAGTACGCGGTATAATAAAAAGCCATCTTCATTCTCACTATTAAATATGTCGTGAGAAATATATATCGACTGGTTTCGTGAAAATGCAGGGTGATTTTAAAGCGCAGTTCCCGCCTCCAGGGACGCGATCAGTGATTAATTAATGGCAGCGTGAGGTTTGCGAAGTCGCCGAGTTTTCCGTGTATCGTAACTGCAGCCAAAGAATCGTGGCCGGTTCGATCCATGTTGACTATTACAAGCTTCGCTCCGGCGGCGATAGCGATCATCGGCAGTTCCGCCGCCGGATAGACGACAAGTGATGATCCGAAAATAAGCATAAGGTCGCAGGCTTCCGCCGCCGCCACCGATTTTATCCAGGCCTCTTCCGGCAGATTTTCCTCAAACAGTACGATATCCGGCTTGATCGGCGCGGCGCAGACGGAACAAAGAGGCAGCGTCAGTCGACCGGCTCCGATTTCCGCGTAAAAACCGGCCATTTCATACGCTTTCGCGCATTGCGTACATCGACCGGTTCGATATGTTCCGTGCAGTTCATGCACCACTCGCGAACCGGCGGTTGTATGCAGGCCGTCGATATTTTGAGTGGCCACCGCTTTTAATTTTCCAGTTTCTTCAAGCCGAACCAGCAGCCGGTGCGCCGATGTCGGCTCGGCGCGTGAAATCGCGTTGATCAAATCGCTGCTGGCGCGGTAAAAACCCTCCGGTGAACGGCGAAAACCCGAAAGCGAAAGGAAATTCAGTTTTTCCACATCTCCCCATAATCCGCCAGGCCCGCGAAAATCCGGTATTCCGGCTTCCGTGCTGATGCCCGCGCCGGTAAGCGCGACAATGTTTTTCGCTTCGCGGATAAGAGCGATAGCCTGTTCGCTCTGCCGTTCCATATCCATTTAAATATCCAATCCTTTGCGCCACTCTACGTTTGCTTTTATCAACTCCGGAATCGGCAACCCATACGGACAGCGCTTTACGCACTCGCCGCACTCTTTGCAGTTTTCCGCCTTTTCCCAAAGGCTGGTGAATATGGGAACTTTCATTCCGCCGGGTCCCATTCTTTTGAGGAAAGTCTTTGCGCCCAGAACAAACTGAATTGCAATGTCGGAAGGGCAGGGGAGGCAATAATCACAGCGCCGACAGAATTTTTTGTCGTATTCCCGGCTTATCGCCGCGATGGTTTTACGGTCGGATTCAGTAAGTTCCCAGCTTCCCTGAAAGATGCTCCAGTTTTGATCGATCAACTCCCTGCTTTCGACGCCTGCCAGCACCAGCGTGTTCGGATAACCCATCGCCCATTTCAACGCGGGTTCAGGCTCTTCTATGACGCCGCCGGACAGCGCTTTCATAACCAGAATACCGACGTTTTTCGCCAGAGCTTTTGGGATTACCTTTTCTATCGCCGCGGGTTCAAGGAAGCTGAAACAGACCATGATTGTTTCAAACAGATCGTCGTCGAGCGCCTTTGACAATATGTCGAGGCTGTGACTCGTGATTCCGATATGGCGGATCAGCCCTTCTTCCCTGGCTTTGACAAGACCGGCGTAAGCTCCGTCTTTGGCCGTAATCTTCTCGTAATCCGCAATCGTGCTTATGCTGTGGCACTGATAGATATCAATTACATCCCGTTGCAATTCCCGCAGGCTGATTTCCACATCCCTCCGGATATCGTCGGCGGTCCGACCGAAAGATTTGGTGGCTATCACCGGCTTTTTTGCGGTTTGAACAAGAGCCTTCCCTATGCGGGTTTCGCTTGTAGTATACATGCGTGAGGTATCGATAAAGTCCATCCCTTTTTCCACGGCGTACAGAACGGTGTCAACCGCCTCTTCCTCACTGACACGCTGAATCGGAATACCGCCAAACCCCAGTCGCTCTACTTCAATACTTGTTTTTCCCAATATTACCCGTTTCATGATCATTCCTCCGAAGATTATTTCAGTGAAGATTTAAAGACTTTGCGGAACGCCTGATGATTTTCGCTGTTTTCATTCGGTATGGCAAACATGACGCAGTCAAAATGCGCGATCAGGCCGTCGTCGAAAAGCGCTTTGCTGAAGCGTTCCGCGACCGGTTCAGGCAGGTTTTTAAAAACGCCGCAGCCGAAAGCGCCAAGCACAATCTTCCTGTTTTTGTTCAGGATGAAAATCCGGAGCGCCATATCTATACGGCGCTCCATGGCCGCCGAGATCTCCGCCTCGGAAACTCCGTGTTTGAGCGCCGCGCCACGATTCGGCGCGGGCGCCGTTACACAGTCGCAAAGCCAGGATTCCGAGAGGTCGTAATTTCCGTCACGGATTACGACGAGTCCCTTTGTATAAACGGCTTTGTCGAAATAGAGCCCGCCAAACAGATTTGAAAGGCTTTCCTGATAATATTCCGGTCTGGATGAAAGTGCCGCGTACAGCGTTGAACGATATGCGATGTCTTCTTCCTGCGACATCGTTCCGTTCCTGAATCCGCCGCCCGGATGTTTGGCGGACGCAAAATTTAAAATCGCCGGCGTTCGCCCGGTTTTTTTCATTAATTCCTGCGCCGCGTCGAGCGTTGTCCGCGGAACAATTGAAACCCGCGCCGCGTGGTTGCCGGGGTCGCCGGAAATACGGGCCGTTTCCGTTGGAGAAACGACACGGGTATTTTTCACGCACGCAGACGCGGCATCCGAAATATCAATAGGAATATTTCCTTTCGCGGTAAGGTATTTCCCGCTTTTTGAAATGGAAATGGTTTCCGCCGCGACGGCTTGCAGATCATACCGGTTCAAGTATTTCCCCTTTGGAGACCCGAAAGGTTTAAATCAGCGGAATCGTCTTCGGCGCTCCGGTAAAGGAATACAGCGTCGCGACGGCTTCCGTGAAATAAAGCGTTACAAAAGTTTCGTCTTCCGCACCCTTGGGATAAATTTGCAGAAGCGAAGCGGATTCCTTGAACGCCTGCGCTTTGACTTCATGACTGTCGTCCGCTGCGACTTTGCCGCGTATTCTTAGCCAGGTTCCATCCGGACCCATATCGGAAATTTCAACTTCAGGATTTTTCTGCATCTGTTTGAATACGTCTTTGGTTTTATTTGTACAGATATAGAGTTTGTTGCTGAAAACCATCGAAAATCCGAAAGGACGCACTCGTGCCGCGCCTCCTTCAACGGTTGCCAGATGGAATACGGGATTGGCTTTGAGAAATTCGTAAGCGGTGCTCATAGCAGACCTCCTGAAAAAATTGACTACGTATATTTAAACGGCATTTACCTTGCCGTACTTTTACCTCAAAAAATAAATTATATAGCCTGCGGGCGAAAATCTTTAAAAAAAGAACTCCTATGAAAAACGACGACATTTTATGAAACTGGCTTTGCTTGCCAGCCTTGTCATAGCCATGCTACACTTACACGAATTTTGTCATTACGGAGCCCGTTTTATGAAATATAGATTCGTGATCGTTCTGATTTCGATCGTACTGTTGTCCGCACTCGCGGGTGGGTTTCTGGGCGGCAGTTTCGCGACTAAAGCCGCCGAAACGACTTCCCCGAATAATAATGAGTTTCTGGCAAATTACACGGACGCTCTCGACGTAATACAGAAAAATTACATGTACGACATCGGTTCGGATAAACTGGTCTACAGTTCCATAAAAGGAATGCTGCGGATGCTGGATCCACATTCAAACTTTCTGGAACCAAAGGATTTTGCGAGTATGCGCGAGGACCAGCGCGGCAGGTATTATGGGTTGGGAATCCGGATACGATCGCAGGTGGGAGGCAGCGGGCGGCAAGTGATTGTTGAACCCCCGTCGTTTGGAACACCGGCGTACAAGAAGGGACTGCGAGCGGGCGACGTTATTACCAAAATCGAAGGAAAGCCGATTGATACATGGACTTCAACCGAAGTGGTTGCTAATATCAAGGGTCCCCGGGGAACAATCGTCAATATTACCATCGAACGGCCCGGTGTGCGCGAACCGCTGGAAATAGCCATAGAACGGGATGAAATTCCGCTGGTGACCGTTCCCTACGCTTTCGAAATACGGCCGGGAATCGGCTACGTCAAGCTCACAAGTTTCGCTGAAACGACAAGCAGTGAACTGAAAAGCGCGCTTGATAAAATGAAAAACCTTACCGGTCTTATTCTGGACCTGCGCGACAACGGCGGCGGCCTGCTGAATCAGGCGATCGCGGTTTCCGATGTTTTTCTGCCGCGCGATGAACTGATTGTTTCCCAGCGCGGACGAGCCGAAGGCTCAGCCAGAACATACGTAGCGCCGGGCGATGATACGCTCGACGTTCCAATGGTTATACTAATAAACAGCGGCAGCGCAAGCGCCTCGGAAATTGTCGCGGGCGCGCTTCAGGATCATGACCGGGCGCTGATCGTCGGTGAAACAAGTTTTGGCAAAGGATTGGTGCAATCGGTCTATACGATGTCCAACGATACGGGTATGGCGCTTGTAACGGCAAAGTTTTACACGCCGAGCGGCCGGCTGATCCAGCGGGATTATTCAAGTTCCCTTTTTGAGTATTTCGTAAATGCGGGCGACGCCGCCCCGTTGGATGATAAATCGCGTGAATTGAAATATACCGACAACGAACGCGAGGTATTCGGCGGCGGCGGCATCACGCCCGACATTAGTGAATCGGCACGCCGGCTTAATCGTTTTGAGTCGCTTCTGCGATCCAAAGACGTTTTTTTTCAGTACGCGCTGCGCCTGACTTCCGGAGAAGTTCCCTCCGCGCGGGATTTTAAAATTCCTGAAGAAACGGATGCCGGAACTCCGCCCGCGCGCGGAAAAAACGCGGATATTGTTTCCGGCTTTGTCATTACCGAGGAAATTCTCAATGATTTCCGGCAGTTTTTAAAAGAACGAAGTATCGAATTTACGGAAGATGATCTGGCGGTCAACACGGATTTTATTAAAAGGCAAATCCGCCAGGGAGTCTTCACCTCGCACTATGGCATACAGGAAGGCTTTATAATAGAAGTAGAAGGGGATAATCAGGTACAGAAAGCGCTGGCGGAAATGCCTGCCGCGAAAACCCTGATGACCTCCGGTCGTTTTTAGGAGACTGCCGATAAAATGAAATATTTATGTCTACTGCCGTTGTCGGCGCTCGTGCTGATTTTCCTGTGTAAATCAGCGTCGGGACAGACGTCGGCGGCGACCGTGGTCGCTTCGATTCCGGAAACCACGATTGCGATGGAGTCCGGGGTTCCGGAAGCCATGTTTGATTTGATGCACGCTTCATGGGCGGAATTTCTCGAAGGATGCGATCTTATACAAAATGACGATGTGGATGCCGCCCGGGCGTCTTTCGACGCGGCCGTGGAGATGATTCTTTCGTCCGGCTGGGTTATTTCATTGACTCCGCCTCTCGACGATTATTTAAAAAACCTGACGCGTGAGATCAGGGACGTTGAATCGGATTATTTTTATTCGCTTTACGGCGACGACGACGAGATGGAAATCGACGACTATGAAGAAACGCCGGACATGGACGCCTTTCTTGATCTTGATCTGAACGTCGCTCTTGACGATCCAGCTCTGCGGCTTGCGCTGAGTTCCGCCTTGCGCCAGGGGCATTTTGATATTCCAATCGACGTCAACGACGATGTGGCAAAATCTCTTGAATATTTCCTGAATCGCGGCCGCAAATTTTTTGAGGACGCGCTGGTACGTTCCGGGCGTTATCGTCCTCTTATTGAACAGATATTCCGCGAAGAGGAACTGCCTCTCGACCTGATAAATCTGGCGCTTGTGGAAAGCGCCTTCAAACCGCAGGCGGTTTCGAGGGCCAAAGCCCGGGGAATATGGCAGTTCATGCAAGGGACGGCCCTTCGTTATGGATTGAAGGTAGCCTCCGATATTGATGAACGTTCGGATCCGGAGAAATCCACACGTGCGGCGGCGCGCTACCTTAAAGAGCTTTACGAAATGTTCGGCGACTGGAACCTGGTTCTGGCAGCTTACAACTGGGGTGAGGGAAATATCAAGCTGCTCGTCAACAACACGGGAACAACCGATTTCTGGAAACTGACGACCGTAAAGAATCAGAAAAAGAGAATGCCCGCGGAAACCCGTAAACACGTACCGCTGATTCTTGCCTGCGCCATCCTTTCGCGTAATCCGGAAAAGTATGGATTTCCGACCGAATTCGAACCGCCGATGAGTTATGCCACGGTCGTCGTTTCAAAATCCGTCGATCTGCGTTCCGTAGCCAAAGAACTGAATACTAGCGTTGACGAAATTAAAAATCTGAACCCAGCGCTTAAAGGAAACCGTACGCCGACACGGTATCCTGATTTCGTGCTTAAAGTACCGATACCGGTCGGCGGCGATCGGGAGCTGAATGCGTTCATCGAAAAACTGCCGTCCCTTCCGGCCATTGCGGTAGATGGAAAACATAAGATTGTGCAGGGTGACACGCTTTACGGTCTTGCGCTGAAGTATGGCGTGAAGCTTGACGAACTTCAGGAAGTGAACGCTCTTACGGCAAAGTCCATTCTCAGAATAGGGACGATACTGGATATTCCTGTATCCACGAAAACATCCGCTTCCGCGGCAAAAAAATAAAGGATACATGCATCTGTTTGGGCTACCTGAGGTCTTAAGAGTTATAGTTTGATATTAACGCAGGCAATTAGGAGGATTATATGAGTGACTCGTGTTCCGGTGAAAAAACGCTGTTTTTTCTGGTTGGCGCGGCAATAGGCGCGGCTGTGGCGCTTCTGATGGCTCCGCGTAGCGGGGCGGAAACCCGTAAATTGATCGCGACCAGAGCGCGTGAAAGCGCAGATGTCGTCGCAAATAAATCAAAAACGATGGCAGACGCGGCTTCGATATATCTGGATCGCGGCAAGGAAGCGTTGCATCAGCAGCGGGAACAGTTGTCGGCCGCGTTTGAAGCCGGCAAACATGCTTACATGGAAGAAAAAGACAAGGCATAGTTACAGATGACCGACACTTTGCTGGTTGTTTTTACAGGTGTTCTTACTCTTGCGATATTAATGCAGAGCGTTCTGCTGCTTCTGACGTTTCTGAATCTCCGGAAGCTGGGTAAAGATATGCTTCCGAAGGTTCAGAAACTGACTGAAAAAACGGACGCAACGCTTGCGGCAATTACGGATATAGCTGAAAATATCAGACCTGTTGCGCGAAAGCTGAACGACTCGGCTGATGTAATATATGATTGCGTGGTTGAGATGGACGATTTCCTCGGGGAGATTTTGGAAAAATCCCGGCGGGAAATTACCGAAATCGAAGACGCTATGCACGATGTCACACGGCGGGTACGGGATTCCGTGGATGCTCTGAGCGATAACATTCTTATGCCTGTCAACCGGATAAACGCATTGGCAAAAGCGGTACGGGTCGCGTTCGGTGTATTGTTCAGGCGGCGCGAAAAAGAAAAACCTGATGCGGACACCGACTCCGACGACGACACGATCTATTTTTAACGAAACGGGCGACCGCTTCCGGTCGCCCCTACAATTTTATACTCCGATGTATTTGCTCAGCGTATCCGGGTTTACGCAGTACGTAAACGCGGTTTCTTTTGTTATGTCGCCGTTTTTAAACGCCTGCGCTATGCTGTAATCCATAGGTTGCATTCCCTGCGTCACCCCGGAATGTATGACGGGATCGATCTGATGAACCTTATCTTCCCTTAGCATATTCCTGATCGCGCTGTTAACTATCATTACTTCAAAAACGGCAATTCGCCCTTTTGTCGGCGACGGAAGCAACTGTTGCGATACTATCGCCTGGAGCACTGTCGAAAGCTGGAGGCGCACCTGGTGCTGCTGCATCGGGGGAAATACGTCAACTATCCTGCCGATGGAGTTTGCCGCACCCATCGTGTGAAGGGAGGACAAAATATAGGTTCCGGTTTCCGCGGCGGTGAGCGCAACTGATATTGTGTCCAGGTCGCGCATTTCGCCGATAAGAATGACATCGGGCGACTGGCGCAAACCGGATCTGAGGACTTTTGAGTAATTCGCGCTGTCGGTTCCCATCTCGCGCTGATTGACTATACCTTTTTTGTGGTTGTGCAGGTATTCAATCGGATCCTCAAGCGTGAGGACGTGACAATTTCTCTTCGCGTTGATGAGATCGACGATTGAAGCAAGCGTGGTGGATTTTCCGGATCCCGCAGGACCGGTGACAAGGGTGAACCCACGCGGTTTTTTATAAAGTTCGATTACGGCTTCGGGGATGCCGAGGGATTTATAGTCGGGCAAAGCAAGTTTAACGACGCGTATGACCGCCGCCATGGAATTACGCTGCTTGAACGCGCTTACCCGAAATCTCCCCAGTCCCGTCAACGAAAGCGAAAAATCACAGTCGCCGCTTTTGGCATAGTCTTCAAAGCTTTGACCGTTTGACATGGCAAATATTTCTTTTATTGTTTCCTCCGCCGATTCGGGCATGATCCTGAATTCATAAGCCTGCCTGATGATCCCGTCTTTTTTGAACATTATCGGCGTACCGGAGGTTATGAATATGTCCGATACGTCTTCCTCCACGGCTTTCTTCAGCATTCCGACAATATCTACTTCATCTACCCCATCCATATATCAAGCCCTTCCTCATCATACTCAAAGCCTTCCTGCCATTGCCGCCACTGGAATATTTTATAATACCGGCCGTTTTCATCAGGCGGCGCCGGCAGCAGTTCAACGAACAGATTTTGCACTACCTCTCCTTCAAGCGACACGTTGCAACTTATAAAGATATTACCGTCTTTTTCATGGAGGCCCCATCCGCCGTTCTCGTTGTTCTCAAGAAGACGCAGTTTATCACGTGAGAAACTTTGAGATTCTACGTTAAACGCATTTGCAAGCGTCATGTTCGCTTTCTGCAATTTGCCGTTTGCTTCTTTCTCAAGCTCATAATAACGTACGATCCAGCCCGTGGAAGCGCGGGCCAGTTTAAGATCGGCATAGGACGACGTCAGACGCAGAGCGCCCAGGGACAACATGATGAACATAATAAGAATAACCAGCACGGACGCGCCGCCCGGAAAAGACCTTGTTTTCATCTCCCAATTCCTCTAGCCCGGATATATTGAGTGAAGGAGCAAGCCATCGCTTTCATAGCGGTGGCTTGCCGCCGCACTCCATAAAGCGAATTACTCAGCATTTCCTTTGTATACCGATGTGGCTAGTGAAAATACGCCTGTTTCCACCTCTCCCCAATAGGGAGCGACCTTCATGACATCCACCTTTAAATCAAAAAGCCCCATTCCGTCGGCGTTAATATCCATAGTAAGGACAAAACCTTTTTTATCAATTTCCTTAACAGCGCGGAAATCCCTGTCAAAATAGGCGGTTCCGGGATGTAAATACCCCGACTTAAAAGCCTCCACGGCCGACTGTGCGGCAAAAGACGCCATATCCAGATCCCTTGCCATGTTCTGCATATTTTCAGCCTTTACGTACATTCTGACGGCAAATACGCCCACAACGGCTACGGCGATAATCGAAAATATGATTTCAGCTAGAATGTTATAACGCTTCAAAGAAGTACATTCTCCTTATGGAAACAGCGTTCCCATGTTACATGGACATCAGATTAAGTTTTATGCTTCGTTTGTTTGTGCCGCTGGATAATTCTATTTCAATCATTTTGTTCTCGCGTTTTATGACAAATGAATCGAGCGGGATGATTTCAAGGCCGTATTCTTCGTTAAATAACGTCGCTGCCGGTACAAAGCTCTCCTGAAGATAGCCGTTATAAAGATAAATGCGGGTTTCATATATCTCCCCGTCTATGTCTTCACTCAGCACAAGGCGGGTTTTGGGCGAGGAATCGTCAATCCGGATGGCGTTTTTAATATCGAAACGGCGCATACGCATGGATATATAGTTCATCGCCACACGTGTGTTAAGACATTCGTCCTGCAATATGGTCATTCTGTTAAAACTTCCATACCCGGCCGCGACCAGCATACAGGTTGACGCTCCGAATAAAAGCAAAAGGGCCAGCATGCATATCCCGGTTGTCGCCCCACGCTTATTCATTAATTTTCTCCAAATTCTTAAAGCCGGGATATATTGATATTTCCGGCCTTATGTTCGAGCCGAACGTTTTGTAAAGCACTATAAATTTATCCCTGTTCACAATCAATCCATATTTTTTTTCAAGATATTCTATCCGCGGAGGATAAAAACCTTCCAGCGCATAACACAAAACGGCGGCGCGCTCGACGGCCTTTTTCTGGATTATGAGCTGCCGTTCGCTGTTCCGATGGCGCATGTCGGCAATTCCCATACAGACGGCGGCAATTATACAAACGAAAACGGCAAGCCCGATCCATGCGGATAAATGCTTTTTCATCTTTTTCTATCCTATCAACGACATAATGCGTACAAGGGGCAATACCGCGGATATGAGGATGAGGCCTACAATCAGCGACAAAAAGACTACAAAAACCGGTTCAACGCCGTCCGTTATTCTTGTTAGGGATTTTTCTACCTCATGTTCATACGTATCCGCGAGCTGCCGTATGACGGTGTCCGAATCTCCGATTTTAAAGCCGATGGAGAGCATTTTTGAAAACCTGTTCGGAAACATTCCCGACCTGTTCAGTGTTTCGTATATCGGTTCGCCGGGAGTTGAATTCTTCCGGCACTTTTCGATTTTGTCGGATATATACATATTGGACAAACTATCGCCGGCCATCTTAAAAGACAGTTCCATATCGATATCGCCCGATGTTAAAAACGCCATGGCTGCTGAAAATCGCCCGGCGGTGATTTTCCGGCAAAGCCCGCGAGTAAACGGGAACGAGGCTTTGAACTTGTCGAGCATAAACCTGCCGGAAGCCGTTTTTCGGCAGATGAAATAAAAAATGAAAAACGCGACAAGAATAGACAAAAAAATAATGTAGTTTCCGGATATAAATCCGCCGTATTTAATCATTACCGTTGCGATCGCCGGCATTTCACCGCCAAACGACGTCAGGATATCGCCCAGCATGGGTAAAACCTGCGTTGTTAAAAGAACCACAACCGCGCACATTATAAGGATAAGAATAAGCGGATAGACCACCGCATGGGTTATGTGTTCGTTTAATATCTGCTGCTTTTCGTAATACCGCGCGAGAGAGTTCATTATCTTGTCAAGATTGCCCGACACCTCCCCGATAACGACCATCTTCGTCACGTATTCGGGAAATACGCCGCATAGCTTCATTCCTTCGCTTAGTGTTTTTCTATCATGGATCGCCCTTGACAGTTCCCGAAAGATTTTTTGGAGCCGTCTGTCGTCGATATCCTCCGACATAATATCCAGTCCCTCTGAAATGGATATTCCGGAAAGCATAAAAATGCCGAGCTGCCCGCAAAACAGGGATAGTTCAGATGCGCTTAGGGTCTTTTGATACTTAGTGCTTAACGACATAAATCGTCACCATCTGGAAACGTCGATTAGTATTCTTTATCCTTCATGTAATTCTTGTCTTCACTTATAAACTGCGTTCTTTTGCCGGTTGTATTGCTGGAAGCGAATGTGGAATCCATGCGCCCCCAGTCCTTGCCGTCGAAATAAACCTGGCTTCTTATTCGTATCCAGCCGATATTTTCAATATATACCTCGTTCCACGCGTGGTAAGACTGCGGCGAAGTGGCGACATATCCCATTATCAGTTTTGTCGGTATATTCTGGCTGCGAAGCATGGCGGCAAAAAAGGAGGAAAAATCAAAACAAATTCCTTTTGACGTATCAAGCGTATCGTCAACTGTCGGCATGTATCCGATTATCTTGCCGGAGGAGATTTTATCCGCCTTGTCCTTATCGTATTTTATTGTTTCAACGATGTATTTATAGATGCTCTCGACTTTTCCAAGGTCTGTTCCGGCGTTTTTACTGAGTTCGCGCGCTTTTTTTACGGTATTGGAGTCGGGGGTAAAATTTACATGCTGCGTGGGTACGAGAAACGGCGCGTTTTCACGGCTATATTGGACATCGATTTTTATCGTTATTGGTGTCCTGTATCTACTGCCATCCACATTTTCGAGTATCAAAATCGTGTATTCTCCGTTTCCGCTCTGGAGAGAATACGTTTCCCATGCGCCGCCGCCGTTTAAATCATAGGTATATTCAATATTTGTGCCGTTGGGTTTTGCATATCTTGTCCGAAGTTTCAGTTTTTTTGATGTTTCCGTTTTTGAACGCGCGCGGATGTAGCCGTCATTTTTATTTGTGACATCGATTTCAAAGGTTTCGGCACTTCGCACATCCTGCGCGAACGCCATTTTCGGCGCCGAAACATACAAAGTCGCCGAAATCATGAAAAACATTGTTAAATTGCATAAGATTCTACGCATGCAAATTTCCCGTTTCACCTGAGGAAACGCTGATTAATTCGCTGTGCAGGCGAATCGCTGCGTTGCGCGGTGCTCGTAACCTCAACATATTTCTATATATGCCTCGGTTCCTGCGCTCCGTG
>Ga0082212_10001013_pt1 | contig 41117 bp, 30 predicted proteins | sample TergutNt197P3_FD_71548 | JGI IMG/M metagenome (GOLD analysis project Ga0082212, IMG submission 71548) | Neocapritermes taracua P3 segment gut microbial communities from Petit-Saut dam, French Guiana - Nt197 P3 | ecosystem: Host-associated > Arthropoda: Insects > Digestive system > Gut ...
TTTTGCACGGTTTTTCACAGATAGATATTAATAATATGTATAGGATTTTTAAAAAAAGAATATGATGAAACGAATGAAAAAAACAGGTTGGTTTATGTTACTCATGCTTATCCCGCTTACCGGTATAGGGCAAAGAACCGATACTTTGCAAATAAACTTAGAGACAGCCTTGCAGGTGGCATTAAGCGATAATCCCATGATTCAAATTGCCGACCAGGAAATCAAACGGGTGGATTACTCGAAAAAAGAAGCTTGGTATGGATTGATACCTACACTGAGTGGCACAGCTTCGATTAATAAATATGTAGTTCCCGGTAGAATGAGTATGTTTGGTATGATTATGGATAATCCGGCGGATTATATGGGGTCGGCTACCCTAACGCTTTCTATTCCCCTTATTGTGCCTGCCTTATGGAAATCCATTGAAATGACTGACTTGCAGATGCTGATGGCTAACGAGCAGGCGCGTGCATCCAAAATCACATTACGCAATGAAGTCACAAAAGCCTATTACCAGATTTTATTGGCGCAAGATTCATACAGTACGCTATATGATGGCTTTGAACTTGCCAAGCAAAATTATGAGGAAGCTAAACAGCGCTTCGATTTGGGGTTGGCTGCCGAATATGACTGTATCTCGGCTGAAGTGCAGATGCAAAACCTGATCCCGACGATATCACAAGTCGAAAACGGTATTGTTCAAGCCAAATCTTTCCTGAAAGTGTTAATGGGGCTGGATATGTCGATTCCCATCAGCGTACAGGGTAAACTGACTGAATTTGAAAGAAATGTGGCCTCATCAACAAATTCCCGCGATATATCGCTAAATAACAATAGCGATTTGATACAGTTAGATATTCAAATGCAACAACTGAAAAAACAATTTCAGTTGCAACGCACACAACGTTTACCTACATTAGCAGGATTCGGAAGATACGGTTATAGTGGAACAGCTACGAATACTATAAATCTGCCACCTGAATTTGGCGGAGCACCTATACAGGCAAGAAAAGACCTGCTTCCAGATGGTTTGCTTGTTGGATTACAATTGAACATACCGATTTTCAACGGCTTCACTAATATAATGAAAGAAAAAAAGATTGAAGTGTCAGCCAAAACGTTGCAAATACAGCGTGGCTATGTGGAAGACAATCTCACTTTACAGGCCACTGTCGCCAATGATAATATGGCAAAAGCGATCATACAGATGGAAGCAAGTAAAAAAGGAATCCAATTGGCCGAAAAAGGATATAACATTTCGCAGGAACGGTATAACCAGGGAATGGGTACAATGCTCGAACTGCGCAGTTCGTCGCAAGCGCTAACCCAAGCGAAACTATCTTATAACCAGGCAATAGCTGATTATTTATCGGCCAAAGCCGATTATGAAAAAGTGACAGGAATTAATGATTAATGGTTAGTGGTTAACGGTTAATGGAATATTTAATTCTCGTAACTTGTAACTCGTAACTTGTAACTAAAAAAATAAACAAATAAATCACAAAAATATGAAAAAGAACAGTGTTTTAGCGCTTTCGATTGCCTTGCTGATAACCGGATGTAATAGCGGCAGGCAACAAACAACAGAAGTGGCCGTTCCGGAAGTAAAAGTACAAACCGTACATTATCAATCAGTGGAACAGGAACAGATTTATACCGCCACGATTACCCCCTATTCACGAAATATGATTTCGAGTTATCAGACTACCATGCGTATTGAAAAACTGATGGTGGAAGTAGGCGATTATGTAACCGCCGGAAAGTTACTGGTTCAAATGGAACAAACCAATTATTTGCAGGCTAAACTGCAAATCGAAAACCTGAAAGTAGACTTCGGCCGCGTACAAGCCCTGTATCAAACCGGCGGTGTACCAAAACAACAGTTAGACCAGTTGAAAACTCAGTTGGATGTAACACAAGAGACATTTGAAAACTTAGAAAAAAATACATTTTTAAAATCGCCCGTCAGCGGTATCGTAACGCAACGTAATTTCGATAACGGCGATCTGACCGGCGGACAACCTATCCTGCAGGTACAACAGTTGAATCCGCTCAAGGTCATCATCAACATACAGGAAAACTATTTTCCGTTAGTAAAAGCGGGAATGTCGGCCGCTATCCGGTTGGACAGTTATCCCGACGAACAGTTTGAAGGAAAAGTCAAGTTGGTATATCCTACGATCGACGCTGCTTCCCATACATTTACAACCGAAATTGTCGTAAACAACAATCAAATGAAAATACGTCCGGGCATGTTTGCGCGCGTATCGTTCAATTTCGGCAACGCGGAACGCATCGTCGTGCCCGATGTAGCCATTATCAAACAGTCAGGCGTGAACGACCGCTATGTATATGTATTGAATAATAACAATACGGTAACCTATACAAAAGTGGAATTAGGTCTGCGTATGGGCAATCTATATGAAATACTTTCGGGACTGAACGACGGCGACAGGGTGGTAACCGCCGGCATCAGCCGTTTGGTGGACGGAACAAACGTCAAAGTGGTGGAATAAATCAATTACGAATTACGTAGAGACGCAATGCATTGCGTCTCTACAAAAAACAACAATTAATAGACTTATCAAATGAAAATATACGAAACCGCGGTACGGAAACCAATCTCAACGATACTCATCTTTATCGGAGCTATCGTCTTGGGAGTGTTTTCCCTTACCCGCCTCTCCATAGACCTGTATCCCGAACTTGAAATCCCGATGCTTTCGGTCATTACCTCCTACCCCGGCGCCAGCGCTTCCGATATCGAACAGAATATCACGCGCCGCTTGGAAGACAACCTGAATACGGTGTCGGATTTGAAAAAAATCACTTCGCGTTCGCAGGAAAACATGTCGGTCATCATTCTTGAATTTGAATGGGGCGTTCATCTCGACGAAGCATCGAACGATGTACGCGATGTATTGGGACGTATCGAAACCTACCTGCCCGAAGGCGCCGACAAACCGATGATTATCAAGTTCAGTACCAGCATGATGCCTATCATGTACCTGTATGCCACAGCGAATGAAAGCTACAATGGCCTGTATAAGTTATTGGACGAAAAAATCGCCAACCCGCTCAACCGTATCAACGGCGTAGGCGCGGTAAGCATCAACGGAAGCCCTGTGCGTGAGGTACAGGTAAACGTCGACCCGCAAAAGATCGAATCTTATAATATGACGATCGAACAGATCGGGCAAATCATCGCAATGGAAAACAGCAATATCCCCGCCGGCGCTATGGACATCGGCTCGGAACGTCTTTCACTGCGTATCGAAGGCGAATTTACGGAAAGCGAACAGGTAAAAGACATCGTGATCGCCAACTATGGCGGCAGGGAAATCCGTATTTCCGATGTAGCCACCGTGCAGGACACCATCAAGAAGATGACGGTCGAAGAAACGATCAACGGGGAAACCGGCGTGCGGATTATCATCCAGAAGCAGTCGGGCGCCAACTCGGTAGCTATCGCTCAGGAAGTCAATAAGATGTTGCCTGATCTGCTTAAAACCTTACCGCCCGATGTACATGTCGGGACTTTGTTCGATACCTCCAAATACATTACTAACAGTATCAACAGCTTGACCGAAACGGTCATGTACGCTTTTATCTTTGTGGTATTGGTGGTGCTGTTCTTTTTGGGACGCTGGCGTGCAACGATTATTGTAGCGCTTACCATTCCCGTTTCGTTGATTTCCGGATTTATTTACCTGCTGTTTACCGGCGGTACTATCAATATCATTTCGCTCAGTTCACTGTCTATTGCAATCGGAATGGTGGTTGACGACGCCATTGTGGTACTCGAAAACGTCGTGAAGCATATTGAGCGTGGCGCACGGCCTAAAGATGCATCAGTCTATGGAACAAACGAAGTATGGTTGGCCGTCATTGCTACCACGCTGACCGTAGTGGCCGTTTTTCTGCCGCTTACCCTGACAAGCGGTATTGCAGGTATTATGTTTAAGCAGTTGGGTTGGATTGTATCTATTGTGATTGTGGTTTCAACCATTGCAGCCATTACCATGACCCCTACCCTTACCGCTCTGATGCTTCGTTTCAAGGCAGCGCATACCTACAGAGGAATGGGTATTATCTTTAAACCGATCGACCGTTTTTTGGATTGGCTCGACCATGCGTATGCCCGTTTACTTACCTGGACGGTCACGCACCGTACGGTAACCATCGTCATCGCATTATTGATTTTTACAGTCAGTTTATCCCTGCTCACACAAGTACCAACGGAATTAATGCCCCAATCGGACAACGGACAGCTCAGCGTAAGGGTAGAGTTGCCGGTGGGCGCCAACTTAGAACAGACAAAGAGTTTAGCCCATCGGATAGAGCGTACTTTCGTAGAGCAATGTCCTGAAATAAAGGTTATTTCGGTCAGTTCGGGCGCCGACGATCAGGCAGGTTTTGCCGCATTATTCGGCAATTCCGGAACAAACGCCATCAGCTATATGATTGTGTTACAAGATTTAAAAGATCGTAAAAAGAACGGGCAACGCGGACAGGAAGAGATAAGCGAAGTCCTGCGTCTCGAAATTGCCAAATTCCCCGAAGTAGTAAAATATACCGTTTCGGCAGGCGGAGCCGGCGCCGGTTTTATGGGCGGCAATACAGTCGATGTGAAGGTGTTTGGTTACGACTTTGACGAAACAATGATTATTGCCGAAGAATTGGCCGACCGTATGCGTACCATCAAAGGCGCACGCGACATAACCATCAGCCGCGATGAAATGAAGATAGGTCTGCATGTGGACTTCGACCGCGAAAAGTTAGCCAAATTTGGTATCAATACAGCCACTGCAGCTACTTTTGTGCGCAACCGCATCAATGGCATGACGGCCTCGCTGTATCGCGAAAACGGCGAAGAATATAATATTATTGTTCGTTATGACGAATCGTTCCGCCAATCTATCGAAGATATCCAAAATATCCTGCTCTATAACGGCAGGGTCAATGCAATGACCGGTAAGCCCGATGCGATACGTCTGAGCGAAGTAGCTACGATTGTAGAGCGTTTTACGCCTCCTACCATCGAGCGCGAAGACCGTCAGCGGGTCATAACCGTATCGGCCGCTTTGTCGGGCGCAGCGCTGGGCGAAGTAGCCGCAGCCGCACAAGTCGAAATTAATCAGCTAACGTTGCCTGCCGGAGTGGATGTGGCCATTTCGGGCGCCGTAGAAGACCAGCAGGAATCGTTCAGGGATTTACTTACCTTACTGGTACTTATCGTCCTGCTTGTTTATATCGTGATGGCTACACAGTTCGAATCGTTCAAGATGCCGTTCATTATCATGCTGTCCATACCGTTTGCATTTACGGGCGTATTTTTAGCATTATGGTTGACCGGCATACCACTGAGTATGATTGCCCTGATTGGCGCCATTATGTTGGTGGGTATTGTGGTCAAAAACGGTATTGTGATTGTCGACTTTACCAACCTGCAGCGCGAACGCGGCATATCGTTAAATGAAGCGGTCATTACTGCCGGCAAATCACGCCTGCGCCCGGTACTGATGACCACCCTTACCACCATCCTGGGTATGATGCCCTTGGCATTAGGCACCGGCGAAGGCTCGGAAATATGGCAACCGATGGGGATAGCGGTAGTCGGCGGATTGCTGTTCTCAACCATCCTGACCTTGTTGGTCATTCCGGCCGTCTATTCCGTCTTCAATGCCGGCGAAGCCAAAAAGGAACGGGCGGTGAACAGAATCGAAATTTAATGATTTGTAGGGGCGGGGTCTGCCCGCCCCCAAAATAAAAAACATAAAAATATGAAAGCAGTTTTTATCGTATACGGACAAGCGCTCACCGAACCCATTGAGCAGTTATTGGACAAATTAAATATCCGTGGCTTTACACGCTGGGAAGAAGTACACGGACGAGGCAGTAAAAGCGGTGAACCGCACTACGGAACCCACGCATGGCCATCGAAAAACGGATCGATCCTGACCATTGTCGACGAAAAAAAGGTGGACGACTTGTTGGAAGCCCTCCGCCGCATCAACGAACAGGCCGAACAACAAGGGCTTAACGCCTTTGTATGGAATATTGAAGGCGCTATATGACGAAAAAACAGACCTGACATAACGTTATAGCTTTGTCAAATAAAAAAAACTCTGTGTCTTCTCTGTGAACCTCTGTGTAATAAATCAGTTACACAGAGGTTCACAGAGAAAATCAAGAGTTTTACAGAGGTGTTAAATATTAACAATCACTTTGTTGTTAAAACCTCACCGTCTTCTTTGGATTTCTCCTAAGCTGACTTTGGGTGGAGCCAACGGTACAAATGATTTATCATCATACCGGCGCGCCGAGGTCGGATAAACAGGAACGATATCATCCTGCAGGAATTGCGCAAAAGAATAATTGAAACCTGCCAGCCGCATGATGCGCCTTACGATCGCCCAACGACTTGGAGCGTTAAAGTACGGAACATTATTATTCATACAACTGTTGTACTCCGGTCGCCATATTCCTTTTCCATACGTAGCCGCACCTTCGAATGTACTGACCATATTGTACTTGGGCAGGCCGGCAAATCCTTTCCACGATGTCAGTAGGATATCGCTGAATAAATCAACATTTTCGAGCGCACCATATTTTTTATATAAAATGACATCTTCCTGGTCATCATCGGGGATTGTTTGGTCGTGATTATAGATATACTCATCGTTTAATTTTGCAAAACCATGACCGCCGGCTTCATGCATAACAACTTCTTTGAAATCCGAACCGACCGGACACATACCGATTGAAAACCCGTTTGCAAAATCCTGGTAGGTAATCCACATTCTGCAAGTCCCTGCGTAAATATTCGCATTGATTGGCAAAATAACTGTCAGGTCATGAAGATAGGCATATTCAAGCTCGTCGATGGCGTCAACATATTCGATTACGATATCATCATCACAATCTATTCCTGTCGAACGTCCTCCTTCCCAAATTGTCTGGAATTTATTATCGACCGTTGTGTTGGTCGACTTATTACTGATCCCTGCCTGATTGGATATGGCTGCAACCATATATACATTGAAATAGTTTCTGTACGCACTATACGGATAAACAGAGAAAAAATGGTCGGCGGCGGCACGCATATCCCGTTCGTATTTGCCTGTTCCCCTGTTCATGTCCTGTATTGTGTAACCATCGCCCATCACAATGATATTGACGCCCTTGCCAATGGTGGCGCTCTGTAATTTTACCGTTTCCTTATCTGCGTAAGTGGTTGAAGTAGTCGGATTTTGCCTGACTGTCACACTCTCATTCAATCCTCCCGCAGAAATGCGGATGGTAGCTTCGCGGCTTGTGTTGTTATTGTTGGCAGTAGCCGCGATTGTTAGTTGTGTCTCTGATTGAGTGGCTGTCAGCCAGTCGCCGTTGGACGAAATATGGTATGTCCACGACGATTGGTCGGTTATGACTTCGATAACGTCGCCGGAAGCCTGATTAACCAACTCGATTTCCGCCGGCATAACCGACAGGTATTGAATCTCCGTATTACATTCCCATTTATCGACGGTAGCGACAGGATTAGTTTCGCCCGAAACAAACAGTTCGGCATTGATTGCAAGCAGGGTATTTTTTGCCTGATTAAAACCGGAAACCAACGATGTCAGGTCACTTGTCACATTCGCTCTGCTTCCGTTTTCCATCTCAATCTCGAATTTAATCAGCTGTTTTGTTGACGGATCAAAGCCCAGCGTTCTTATCAATGCGGTGGCAAAGTACGCACTTTTTGAAAGACCGAAACTCGTCGACACAGGGGTTGACAGCTTGTTTGTCTGCATATCCAATTCCGAATACATGCCTTCAAGCACTGCCGAAACCGTTTTAACCTTACTGATGATGGAAGCAGGTTTGATAGCCAGCGATATTTTCACTTCTCCGGTTTGCTGAGTCATTACTGCCGTATGGTCAATATCCTGATCACGCTCGGTAAATACCTGACCATAATAGGAATAAAACATACCCGGGTTTTGATTACTGCTGACGTTGGCTTTAATACCTGTTACGGTAACATGTTCGGCTTCATTGAACACATACAACGTTCCTTCACCCGGCTTTACAACAAGCAGATTATTATTGCCGTTGATATGGAAATCCTGTATTGAACCTGTAGCTGCCATAAAGCGAGCCTTCAGAGCCGGAGCAGATTGCCCGGTCGTTTTCGACCAGTCGATATCCAGATTTATCCCGCCTTCATTGGGATGAGACGTTTTATCTTTGTCTAAAATATCGCATCCGAACAAGACGGACAATACCGCGACAAGCAATACTGTATATTTAATTTTATGCATATTTTTTTGTTTTAATTTGTAGAAATATCAAATAGATTCTAATAATGATGCAAATATATAACTTTCTTTTTAATAATCAATGGGATACTGTTTCCGGTCAGGAGATTTATTTACCCTTGTTATTAGACATTTTTTAGTTATCTGATTGTTATCAACCCATTACAAATTGACATACAGTGTCTTAGTCGAATTCGCTTTCTACTTTTCGATGCGAACCCGATGGGGCAAAACAATCAGAGAAATTCCGTATTTACTTTCTTCTGTTGAGAAACGATAGTTTTTTTACTTCCCCCTCGTTAAGATATGAGGGGGAAGTAAAAAAACAAAACAAAACTATCGATTTACGTTTATTGGAATTGTAATGGTGGTTGGTGGAGGTAGACTTTCCGGTTTTTGTATTGTATTGTTTTGCTGACCTGTCATGAAATCTTCGGCATATACTCTAAAGCTAGCTGTGTTTCCACTGAGACTTTCAAGCTCATAAGTATATTTGATGCCTGCAATAAAAGTGAAATTCATTACAGATTTCCAACCATAATTATAAAACCTCAAGTCATGATAGCCGGATGTAATGTTAAAATAACCTGAAGTACCCGTGGATGCACCGAAGTTATAGGTAGCTAATGAAGAGCCGCCGGAAGAATATATTCCTAATTGTGGTATATCTGCTGTATATACTGATTTTTTGAAACGCACCTGTGCTGTTGTCGGCACCGCTCCGGGTTGGTACACTCTTATTTCTTCCGATAGTCCGGATCCGGACGGACCGCTAACGGTAACATATCCTGTTCGTGACGAAGTGCTTGTATTAGCGGATATACTCACTGTGACACCGGTACGATTGTTTGAGCCTGAAGCCGGAGAAACTGAAATCCAACTGTATGAACCGCGACTGACTGTCCAGTTGACGTTAGATTCAATATTAAAATTCCTTGTTGTAGCACTACTACTGGTAAGCGTCATATCATTAGTTGATACCCGCAAGTATACATTTCCTGCCTGTGCCACAGTAAAAGTTTGATCAGACACTCCGGTTGCTTTAAAAGTAATTATACCGTTCCGAGAGGCTGCATCTGAATTGGCAGAGGCTCTTACAGTGACTGAACCGTTGTTTGAGCCTGAAGAAGGAGTTACCGTAAGCCATGATGATGCGCTACTACTGACTGTCCAATTTGTGTTGGACGTAATATTCGTTACTCTGGATGTTGCGGATGCACTCCATGAAACGTTAGTAGAAGGCGACAGCGTCATAAATGGAGAGCGAGCTTGTGTTACCGTCAATTTTACTGCATCCGACGAACCGCCTTTAATCGTAATTTCGGCTTTTCTTTCTGATGTGCCGGTATTATTAGAAGAAGGTTTTACGACCAGTTCATTTCCGTTTTTGGTGCATGTTAGCCAGTTTACAGCAGATGGTAGTTCAAAGTCCCATCCTTTTGTCGAAGTTGTTGTAACGGTAGTTTTCTTTTCATTGGTGTCGTTCCACTCAAAATTAAGCGTCAACGGATTGAGTGAAGTAATATGCTTTGCGTTTTGCGTTACTTCAATGACAGTAGCAGGTGCATTGCCTGCATTAACGGTAATACTACCGGTTCTTGGACCGCTTGTATCTGTATACTCGGTAACCGTAACAGATAAGGACGTACTTTGCTCACTAAATTGGAGCCAAGTAGAATGTGATGAAACCGCGTTCCACTCAGGGGCATCAGTGGTGATTGCAACCAATTGAGGAGTAGTCTCATTGGCTTCAAAGGTAAGTTGCGCAGGACTTACCGACAATTTGTTTGTTGAACACTTATCACAAGCCGTCAACATTAACAACATATACGACATAATCGTATAAAAAGAACAACGTTTAATTTTTGAAAGTACCATAATTTTTATAATATTAAGTTAATAAAGGGTTTATATAAAATAAAATAAATAAATTTATCGTTAGAATTCAATTATTTAAGCAAAACAGGCATGTAATACCTTCGTTTCACGCTGCAATATTATGAACTAAATCGAAACCCCGCAATCACCCAAAAGGGTGAAAATAATAGAAACGCCGTAAAAACCCTGTATTTTTGTGCATTTTTATGTGTTTTTTGGCGCATTTCGGCCATTTTTTCGTGAAATGGTGGATTCAATTCAATTTTTTTTTATTGCACCGTTGATTGTTTTCACATCTGCCGACGCCTTTCGTTTCGTTCTTCATCCTTTTGGGTTTGCAATCTTCGTCCTTTCGGATTCCCCCTACGATTTGAGAAATCGTAGGGGGAATTCGGTGAAACGGAGGATGAATCGGACAGCGAGATAGGGCAGAATGTCTCCCCCTGTTTTCAATTAACGACCTTTACTGTTGTATGACCATCGGTGACGAGATATATGCCGCGTGCAGGGATGGGCAGGGTTTGCGTACCCCCTCTGTCGGCAATGCCCTGATCGATCAATGTGCCTGTGATACTGTGTACCTGCCACGTCTGTCCCGCCGGCAGGCCGCTGATGTAAAGCATACCGTCTGATGCGTAGGCTTTCAGGGTTTGGGCATCGATCGGTTCGATACCGGTAGTGTTGTATTCAACAATCGGTGAGAAGTCTTTCCATACATTGGCTACCTCATATTTTGCTTTTGTACCCGTCGGAACGCGCAATGTTTTTTGGCCGAAATTACCCGATTAGCGTATGGTAGATTTCCGAAAAAGTGGTTTGATATTCCGCAATGCCGATTTATTTGATAATCAATTATATATTATTTAATTGTACATTTATTACTGGCTGAAAGTATCAATTATTATGTACTTACAGCCACGAATAAATCAAAATGCAAACAAATCAACCATTGTAACTTCGCTTTGGATATTGCCCCAATATTCGTTGTGTTTAACGCCGTAAGTTGTTATAAATGTGATATGTATTGCATTATTTGTTTTTGTTTAAGAGCGGAAAATGCCTCTTTTATTTCGTAAAATTTCATCGTATTTTTTGTCAATAATAAATTCTTCCGAAGCGTATTTCATCTCGCAAAGGTTGATTATTTTTTTTATTTTCTCGTTAGCATTTCCGACAAAATATACTCTAAGGATTTTTTTGATACGAAACAGTATTTTCAGGTACTCTAAGGATTTTTTGCACCCTTATTAAAATTTTCTTCCCTATTTTTGCATGAACACAATTTTGGGAGATACTCCGTTTTGAATATGTTCAAATCCAAATCATCAATCGTACTGTGCATACAAGGGAAGGTATCAAAAGTAAGCGATTTTTTTTCGCTTTTTCCCGCAGGATGCGCTCTTCTTCTTCATTGGCTTCGCTTTTTCTTGCACCTATGCGAACATAGGCAACTCCTTTATATTTTACCGGAATGATTTTGTTTGGTTGAACTTCAATCATGGCAACATCGCCATCAGTAAAAAAAAGAAACTTTCTCTACTATTAATGCAGGTTTCAGTTGTATGTTTCCGTCAGCACGTAATCCGGCAAAATTTTGTAAAAGTAGTTCGCCCAACTCTTTCGTTTTCTATATCGGCAAGCAACGCTCTTGGATTTTATTTTGAAATCATAATCCTCTGAAATTCATGCAAAAATACATTTTTATTCTAACATACATTGTTGTCAATATTCAATACCCTTTCGATTTCTTCAATGGAAGGCAAAGAGGATTTGAAATTTTCGGGTATCAATTTAGACAATGTGTATTCTGAAATTCCAATCGGCTGACTACTGCTTTCCAATGAGTATTGAGCATCCACATTGTCTTTTGTTTTACAGATAAGTAATCCGATAGTTGGATTATCCATCTCTTTTTTCAATTGCTTATTGATTGCTGTTGTATAGTATCCGAGTTTACCCGTATATTCCGGCTCAAATACATTGATTTTCAGCTCAATAACTATATAACAGCGGAGTTCTAAATGGTAGAATAATAAATCAATGTTACGTTCTCTTCTGCCGACCCTTATAGGGTATTGCTTTCCTACATACGCAAAGCCTTGCCCCAGTTCCAATAAAAATTTGGTGATGTTCGCTATCAATGCATCTTCTAATTCTTTTTCTTTATAATTTTCGGTTAATTTCAGAAAACCAAAGTTATAAGGGTCTTTCAATGTTTCTTTAGCCAAATCGCTTTGAACATCGGGCAAAAGGCGGTCGAAATTATTGATTGCTTTCCCTTGCGTTTGATACAAGTCCGCATCCATGAAATTTAACAACATAGCCCGACTCCAACCGTTTTTTATGGTTTTTTGAACGTAGAATAAGGCTTCGTGTACGGATTTGCATTTATCAATCATATACTTGTGATGTCCCCATGGAATTAGAAATAATGGATTGACTTTAAATTCGTCCCCAAGTTGGGGACGAATTACATTGTCCCCATTTTCAGCAATTTGCATTACGTCCCCAACTTGGGGACTAATTACGTCAACAGCTTGTTGACGAATTTGCCTGTCTTGTGAATAAAATTGATAGAAATATTTGCAGTACTTCAGATTTGTAACGGAAAATCCCTGCATATCGGGAAACTCTGCTTTTAACTCTTTACTTAAATTTTTAAAGAATCCGCTACCCCACACGGCATCCATTTGCCGAACGACAATATCACACCCCAAATCCCAATACAGACGCAACATTTCGTCATTCACTTTTATCATCGCCTTAATTTGGCTCTGACGAATGCGGGCTTTTAAATCCGCAAGCCACTGTTTAAAATCCGGGTCTTTTAATAAATCCATGCTCATATCTTTTATTTTAACGGTTACAAATATAGACAATATTTTTTATATGTCCTAATCCAATATACTTACCAATGCCCTTTTTATATCCTCGTCTATCTCTCTGTATGACTTGGGGAAAAAACAAATCTACTATTTGGCTAAGTAGCCGGCAGGTAACAAATAGGGTATTAACCTTTACTCCTCTATTTTGGTATGAGGCCAAGTTCGTTAATGGTGTTGTCCACTCAACGGTTACTTCTTTTAAGTTCCCACAATCAAAAGCAAATTCTTCAATTGATATTACGGAATTTGAATGTATAATTTTTGCCTTTTTTTGAGCTTGTCAATCACCCAAAAGGGTGAAAATGCACCTAAGATTAGGTTTTTTGGTCGAAATTACCCGATTAGCGTATGGTAGATTTCCGAAAATAATTGTATGTTTGCCGCCTGAAAAATCAGTTTACTGTTTTGTGAAAAATTTTAAAAACCTGTTAATAATGACTTCAATACGTTTGATTAAAATTCTTTTATGTACTCTGTTGCTTGTAGCCTTCAGGCCGGCGGTTGCACAAGATAGTGATATCGCATGGATAGCATACAGATTTTATCTTGCCGATTCATTAAAGCAAGTAATGAATACACAGGCACTTACCAAAAAGGAGGAGATGGAACTGTACGCCTCAATTGCCGATCACTATCATGGCGTTGCAGTAGACAGTTCAATCGTATACAGACTCAAGGCTTTGGAGATTGCCCAAAAGTTACAGGTTTATGAAACAATAAGGATTTATTATGCGGAGTTAGGAATTGTTTACAGATTTAAAGGTGATTATGAGGCGGCATTAGCTTGTGCCGACCGTTTGCATGAACTTTCCGAAATGTACGATGATTGGAAAGCGAAGGCAAATGCGTATACGACTGCTGCTTATGCATATACCGGATGGGGGAAATATAATATGGCGATTGATAATTACCTGAAGCGTTTGAAATTATCTGAAGAGAAGGGAAATATTGAATCAGTTATTTCAATATTAGAAAACCTGAGCAGTATCAATTTAGCCTTAGGTAATACTGAGACCGCCTTCCAATATGCAAAGCAGGCAGAGGAAAAATTTCCTTTATTAGAAGAAGGTCGTATTAGGTGGTGGACGCCGTATATATTCAACTTGTATTCATCCATTTATATTAAAAAAGGTGATTATGATGAAGCGTTGCGTTTTGCCGTAAAAGCGAATAGTATTAGTACAGATAATAATACGCTTGCCAATTGTGATACAAACTCATTGTTGGCACAAATCTATTTACATCAGGGCGATTACGACCGTGCCCTGATATACGCAAATGAATCGTATAAGTACGCCGATATACTGAAAGACCCAAGCCTGTACGCCATTGCAGGAAAGACTATGTCGGATATTTATATGGCACAAAAACGTTATCCCGAAGCAGAGAAAGAAGCATTCAACGTGCTGATGGCTGATACCACCAATGCAGACAATATGCGTGCCGCAGCCGAAAATATTGCATTGGCCAATATCTATATGGGCCGGATGGAGAAAGCGGCTACTTACCTGAAAAAATATGCGGAAATGAACCAACAATATACTGAAAAGAGTTACCAGACAACCGTTTCGGACTTAGCCATCAAATACGAAACCGAAAAGAAGGAAGCCCGGATTGCATTGCTGGAAGAAGAGCGACGGATGTATTTATTGCTTAGCGCAGCAGGTGTTTTGTTGGCGGTTGCTTTGGGATTCGCCTGGTTGCAATATATCAGAATTATGAAAAAGAAGCGACAACTTATTGCAGCTGAGGCGATACAAAACGGCGAAATAGGTGAGCGTGCACGTATTGCCAAAGACTTGCACGACCGGTTAGGCAGTAGTCTTTCTTCCATCAAAATCGGGCTGAAAGAAATGGATACCCTGCCCGGCTTTGATGAAAAATTAGATGCGTGCATCAAGGAACTGCGCGACATAACAAATAACATAATGCCGCGTTCGTTGCATTTGTATGGCATGAAAGGAGCGTTGGAAGATTTATGTGTACATATCAATAACCTGCACTTTCATTTTTTCGGCGAAAACGAACGCATCAGGGAAACAACGGAGTATGTGGTGTATTGTTGCGCTGTCGAGTTAATCAACAATGCGATGAAACATGCGTGCGCAAAAGCAATTCATATCCAATTGGTACAGAGCAAAAAACATGTCTCTCTTACCGTTCAGGACAACGGTTGTGGTTTCGACGAAAAGAAAGTCGTCAAAGGCAGGGGTCTTCAAAACATCCGCGACCGCGTCACATCCGGCAAAGGTAAAATTGATATTACTTCTTCGCCGGGCAAAGGAACGGAAGCGGTTATAGAACTGAAAATTGAAAATTAAATAATTATGCGATCATGATATCAGTATATGTAACTATAAAAAGCAAGAAATTGAGCAATGATTTTTGTTCATGTATAGACAAATCCGGTTTTGCCAAAGTGACCGAAACATTCAATACATTAAATGATTGCCGGAAAAAATTAGCGGTTCGCCGTCCCCAGATTCTTCTGCTCGGACTGGATCTGACAGATGGCTACTGGGTTGATTTCTGCACAAAGATAAAAGAAGATTATCCCGACTTGAAAATTCTTGTCATCACCTCGTATGATGAATACAGCGTTTTCAAAAGCGCTTTAAACAATCTCACATCGGGCTATATTTCGAAAGATGCGCTGCCCAAAGTGATTCTTGCCGCCATACGTGCGGTCAGGGAAGGGAAGTTTGTCCGTTACAACAAGATTGTCGTTCAAAAAGAGATTGATGAACCCGACCCTGTTGATGCGCTTGCCGTAATACGGCAGACAGTCAATGAAATAAATCCGGAGGTCAACGATCAGGATACGATTGGTAAACTGACATTAATCATCGATTCGGCCGAACAATACCGGAAGATGAAAATCATCGACCTGATCAAAGATCGGGAAGAAAAAAATGATCCCGATGGCTTAGACGCCTGTTTGAAACTGCTTATCGAGGGTTTGCTCATCAAAGGTTATTCGAACTGGGACATAGCCGAAATGCTTGGTGTTCACATAGAAACGGTCAGGATTTACCGGACGGATTTTATTTTGCATATCAGCGGGCAACACACATTGGTTTTCAAAAACAACAACAGTCAGGAATCCATTCAGTTAGGACGACGCGAACAACAGATACTCCGATTGATTGCAGCAGGTTATACCTATAAAGAAATAGCCGACGACATCCTTTATGTACATATCGAAACGGTAAACACCATTACTGACACCCTGCGCCGTAAGTTTGAAGCAAAAAACGCCATGGTCATGATCATCAAAGCCTTACGGATGGGATTACTGAGGATAGAGGAAATAGATACGATTTCATCATGACGCCACATTCTCCCTGAATACGAGTTTTGGGCCGTTGAGGGCGCATTGTATCTCATCATTGTTTTGCAGGTACCATGCTTTGTGTACTCTCATGCCGTTGACAAAAGTAGGGTTGGTTTGCGAAACAGGCAATATTTTCCAATTGCTGCCGTCCTTGACGATGGAAGCATGACGCCGGCTGACTGTTGTGAATCGCTCGTCGAATCGTATTTCGCATCCGGGATCACGACCTATGTCGGCCTGTTCGGCAGCGATCCGCTGCCATTCGCCTTCTTTGTTATAAAGAGACTTGTATGCAATGTAATAGTGCATTTGCATGCCGTATTCGGTTTGTCTTACTTTTTCAGGCACTGTTTCTGTTTCGATAGGGTACGCTTTTTCCGGTACATATTCCTGCACAAGCGCATGATGCTGCATATTTTTGTGCACAGGTTCATGATGCTGCATATTTTCGTACGCAGGCTTATGATGTTGTATATTTTCCTGAATCGGCACATAATACTGCGCATATTCCTGAACAAGTTCATGTTGTTGTATATTTTCGTGAATAATCGCTTCTGCCGGATCGGAATCATGTACGGATGGTTTCATAACGGAATGATACGTCCATGCTAAAATCATACAGGCAAGGGGCAGCAAAATACTTAGTACGTTGGAAAACTGAAACCAGGTATCGTTTATATAGGAGAACCCCATAAGTCCCATCGTGCGAACAATACCCCACAACAAATTAAATCCTGCAAACGCGATAACACCTAACGACAGCTTGCGAATAAGCGTTTTGTTGTGCTGCATAATAATAACAGATGCGGAAAAACATGCTATTAACGCACTAAAAATAACATACATAAGGTTACTAAATATATATAATAGAGGCAATGAGTTTACCATACTTTGCATTAAATGCACGAAATAGATCATAAACAACAAGCCGGCGAAAGCCAACATCATAGTCATTGAATTTTTCCCTGCTCCCCGAATATGGCCGATTTGTTTTTCTTTCAGAAGGAAAATACCGGCCGGAATCAGCAAAATATAAGCCGTGATTTCGACTATTCTCATCAATATATTGAGAGGAGTAGCGTAGAATTTGTGTACAATAATGTTTATCAAATAAATGAGCAGTATCACGGCCGAAGCAACAATCAATGTCACACCTGCGCTTTTCACTTTGGCCGGTTCGCTCAGTTTCTCCGGCGATATTTTGGGATTCGGGCCATATTGATTGGCTTGTGGCTGCGTATCTGTAAGCATCAAGACAATCAGCCATATTCCACCGACTATCGGAATCAGCGTTATCAGCATCCACCAACCGCTTTTTCCGATATCATGCAGGCGTCGGACGGCAACGGCTATATTTGGCAGCAACATCGCTACGGCATAATAATACGTAAATAAATTGATTTCATCAACACCGTAGGTAGATGCAAGTACAAGGGTTACCAAAAATGACCATACAAAAGAAAAAATCATATTGAAAAGCATAAACATCCAATATTCCTTTCGCCGGGCGCGGCCGCTGAAAACGGCGTAGTGCCTTAACACTTTGAAATACCATTGAATACCCTTATATTCCGGCTGAGGCGCCGGCATTTCGTCAGGTAATGCTTCCTGAGGAATACTTACCTTGTTGTGCAGAGCGGCCGCAAAAGCATCCGCTGCATTTTCCGGTTCGGACGATTCCGGCATAACACCCGCATTGTCAACATTCACTGCCTCCTCGTCCGGTTGTTTTTTGTGCGTCGCTATGGAATAGATATCCCATATTAGAAAAAGAAATCCGACCACGACAAGGGCTTCGCTGCTATTTGTCCCTCTTAACACCAATTGACCACTCAATCCGCCCAAAATAAGGAAGATACTGACAAAAAGGCCAAAAATTTTCCATCCCATACTTTTATTATTCATCGTTTTGCTGTTTTTTTATGCCCCTTACGGAGCGGTTCGTACTAAAAATCGGTACAAAAATACAGGCAAATCCACCCCCTGTCAATCACCTAAAAAGGGGTAAATGCAAAGTGATGCGTTTATATTTTGAAGGGTTTACATGTTTTTGTAAATTTTTTTTAAAAAAAACGCTTTTTTGCCCATTTTTTTGTAGCTTTGCAGAAAATTATCACATAATGGAAGCGAGTATGAACCAAACGCCAAATCGTAAATACTTCCAATTAACAAACGGACAGTTGGAAAAGGTTGGCAATGCAATGATTTATTTGTCTGAAAAAATACAAGACATCTCAAAAACAAAGCTGCTCAAACTGCTTTATTTACTTGACGAATTTTCAATCAAAAAGAGTGGAATACCATTCTTAAACCTGCAATACAAAGTATGGAGGCTTGGCCCTGTATCTGAAAGCATTTTTATTGAGCTTTCCGACAAACCGTTTCGATTCAACAAGTTTATATCTGTCAAAACAGATAATGGCAAAGCCTGTATTTATCCCAATACTTGTTTTTGCGACGACGAATTTTCAGACAACGATATGGAACTACTTGAATATGTATCAACAACATTTAAGAACACGAAAACAAAAGAGCTTATCAGTTATACTCATCGCCTGCATAGCCCATGGAGAAATGCAGCCGAAGCAAACGGAATTTACGATAAACTTGAAACAGGCGAAATAACAAACACAGACATTATTATAAACATGATTGAACTTGTCAATCACGACGAACGCAAAAAAAATATATATGAACAATATGTTCTCGAAAACTGAATATGTTTGAAATACGTAACATTCTATTTTTCGATCCATTCTATTTCAAGAACGGTAACTCAGCTAAAGCAAAATACTTTATCGTACTAAATTGCATTGACAATAAAGTGGTTTTAGCTTCTCTTCCAACATCAAAAGACCATATTCCAAATTCCATAAAGCCAAAAAGTGGCTGCATCGACATGCCGGAAATAAATCTGAATTGTTTTTTTATCACACCGGATGTATGTGTAACGGAATGTGGAAAACATTTCTCACGAAACACATTTTTATACGGACAAAATATTGACGATTACGATGTAGAGATGATGAAAGAACTCTATCCGCTTGAAAATACAAACTATATCGTTTGGGGAAAAATGAAAAAAAAATTACATAATAAACTGATAAACTGTTTCATTAATTCAAAATCAATAAAAAGGAAATATAGGGCATTACTTGTATTGCAGTGATTCTTGTTTGCTTGATTGGCTGCGCATCTTTATATTTTGTGAGTCGACGGAGTGTAACATAACGGCGCCGGCTGAAGAAGAAGTGACGGCAGGGGTCAGTTGAAGTTTGAGGTTGGCATAAAAATCGGAATATGCGATTTCAGGGTCACCGGATGTTTTGCCCCAGCCTGCAATACCCACTACCGCTTCGTAATCCTTTCCATCTACGGTGAGAGTGCCGGAAAAATCCAATACTCTTGTAAATGGATTGTAATGAACTAAATATCCATATTTCACGGGATCGAGATTTATCGTTATCGTTCGAAAACCATTGTTATCGATTTCAATATAACCGAGTTCAAAATAATATTCATACAGGTCGTCGGCATGAATCATCGATTTATTATTTATCTGAATAGTGCCGTTGGCATCAAAATTGCAATATACAGCCATATTCAGATTGCTCCAATTGGTAATTCGATACCTGCCGGTTTGTGCAAACTCAAACATTCCCGACCATGAATTAGGTCCCGGGGAACTTTTGAATTTAGGAGATCCTGTAGCCGTGTACGAAGCATTTTCGATGATCGATTTATCGGCAAAGGCAATAGCGCCTGAATAGCTGATTTTTATATCATTGACCGTAGCGCCGGTAGTGGCGTCCACTCCGGTGAAATCGGTAGTGAAAGTATATACATTATTCGAAAACGCGACTGTAAAACTGCCTCCCGTAATTAATGTGCGGCTATTTGTATTTAAATCGTAAAGATAAGTACCTGAAGCGTTTCCTCCACTCATTGTGCCCGGCAAAAATGTTCTTGCCGAATAGGAAGTGGCATGGGTATAGGCTCCCTCATCACATCTGAAAGTTGCAAAACTGTTTGGTACTGAGCTGAATGCTGTAATTCGCAGTCCCACATTAGTATTTGCGGCATCGCATAAATCCAATGTATAGTAGGCGCTGTTGTTTTCTAACAAAAAACCGCCAAAAGAACCTGTTGCCTGATTGTAGGTAATGACTGCAGGAGGCTCAGGAGGCGTTACGTGTTGCGTAATTTCCACGTCGATATTGCTATTGCAGGCAATCAAAATCCCTGCAAGCATCCAAATCAAATATACTGTTTTTTTCATTTTTCTATCTGTTAATTATTTATTATTCATTGTTTTAAAATCTCCATCCGAGCGAAACGGCAATGACATTGTTTGTCCAGTATAAATTATTGGCAACGTCGGAAAATCCATACAGATAACGCGCGCCGGCGGTCAGTCCGAAAGTGAAATCATAGCCTAACCCGACTGCCGCTCCTACATCTTTCCCGCCTTTCAAATCCGACAGTTTGATGTTCTTTTCGCTGATTACCGTCGAAGAGGGGCTGACAGATAACAGGTAACTTGCAAAAGGGCCGACTTCGACGTGAATATTCTGATATACATGCACTTTGAGCATCAACAGACCGACAACGTAATCGAGATTGATTGCATGACCGTTGACAGCAAAGCCCTGACGCGAATAATTAACTTCGGGTTGCAGGCTGAAAAAGTTCCATATTTTTGCGTTATTATTCAGACTTAAATCCACAAAAACACCCGCGTGAAAATCAAGCTTCATTTCAGGCGAAAAAAGAATGTATGATGGCCTTGTATTGATGTTTGCCAGATTCAGACCGGCTTTAATGCCAAGGGTTGTTATAAGTTTTGAAGAACCGGAGGAACCTGATGAAACAGTTGAGCCGGAGGAAATCCGGGAAGTTGTGGCAGCAGGGGCGGGCGTCGCTGGTGGCGGCGCCGACACTTCGAACGATGCCTCAAATATAGAAACGCCCGAACAGGCAATTTCAAACCGGTAAGTTCCCGCTTCTTCAAAAAGTTTTTCATTGCCGCGACCTCCGGCGGGAGCATCGAAAACGCTGATTTGTTGCATGTTGCCAAAAACATTCATTTCTGTCTGCCAGTCGTTGCCGGTTTTGGGAAAGAGCAGTCGCCCGTCGGGATGCAGGATGTTGAAATGCAGATCGAGTGTTCGGCTGTCGTCCGACAGATTGGTATAAGTGATGCGCGGATAAATTGATAGCAGATTAGTATACAATGTTTCACCGTAATTGCCGGTTGTGCCGTCGGCATATTTGCTTGCGAACCTGACTTCCGTAATCCGGATACTTTCTTCAGGGAGAAGGGGTTTCGGCGTTTCGCCTCCTCCCGCTATACTGTCGGCATATCCTTCAGCGATTGTAATGTCGGAAACTGTAATACTGTCGGCTGCAGAAGGAGTTGGTTCGATGAAAGTTTTACCGGCTTGTTCTAAAGTAACCTCAAAAGTGAGCGTATTGGCGACAATCACAAGCCGGTCGCTTCTGCTTTCCGTCGCGGTATTGGCGTCGCATACAATAATCAGGCGATTATTACTCCTTCGGGTGGTACACCACGCCGGACTTCTTTCCACCCTCCACGCAGTGACATTTGTATTTACGGTAATTGACTGCTCATCACCGGCTTCAGTAAAGCTAAGCATACGGGGCGATACACTCAGAACAGCTGTATCGTCGTATTTTCCGCCACAGTTAGTGATGCCGTTGATACATCTGTCTTCGTAACTGCCTAATTCATGATTCGCCGGTAAATCCCTGCAACTGCGGGTTAGCCGGAATCTTCTGAGGGCTTCCCAATACCGGGGCACAGCATCTACACACCTGCCGCTCCTTTCTAATCTTTGCGCCTCATTGTATATCTCCCTGCCTTCGTTCAATCCGATTTGATAACAGGATTGTTGAGCCTGCGCTCCTGATATTGAATAAAAAAGGGAAATACATACGAAAATGGTTTTTAAACGTGTCATATTATTATATTTTTTTGGTTTTTTTACTTTTGAAATGATTGGCTGTATTGTTCGTACAGTGCGTTGGCTTCTTCATGGTCGGGATCGACTTCCAAAGCATCTTTCAAAATGGCCAACGCCATTTCGGATCGGAAAGAAAAGGCTTGTTTAGCATTGGCAATGGAAGAGTTGATCAGATCATCCATTTTTTCCCTCAACTGCCTGATACGGTTGTCCATAGCCGGCAGTTGCAGTGAATATTGCACTGTCATATCTTTTGCCTGCTGATATTTTTCAAGTGTCTCGCGCCATGTTTTCAGATCGTTTTCATCGAATATGGCATCTCCCTGTTCGATGAATTGAATACATTCATGAAGCTGTCGGGGAGGACGATTCAAGCTGCGTCCCGAAAAAAATCCTGCAATCAATCCCAGTAACAGCGCCACTGTCAAAGCCGCTATCCGGCTTGCAGAATTTTTTTTATGTTTGCTTGCCTGTTCATCTTTTATGTCGCTTTCGGGATTTTTTACGGTTTCTTTCCTGTAATCCGATGAGGCGGTTTCATTGGGTTCTTTTGTTTTCACAGGAACCGGCAAATGCATAGTTGCCAGTTCGAAAATGAATCCGGCAGTGGGTCTGAGCCATGTCTGAAACTGTAAACATGCTGTGATAATCCTGTTCAGTTCGGGCGACCATTTGGCCGACATATCGGATATGACCGTATCTTCTCTCTGCACTGATCCGCCATGTTCCAGAAAAGGAGGATCGCCGGTCATCAGCTCATACAAGGAGGCGCCAAGCGACCATATATCGCTGGCTTTGATGGGTTTATAACCCATCGTGAAACGTTCGGGAGCCATGTATGCTTTCGTTCCCGCTCCTGAAGCTGCTGATGCAATGCTTTGGCGCAATGTGTTTTGCGCCTTTGAACTGATACCGAAGTCAGTTATCAGAAAAGACTGGTTGCCACCCAGTAAGACATTGTCGGGTTTGATGTCCTGATGTATCACAGGAGGGTCTGTTTCGTGAAGATACGCAAGGCCGCCGGCCACGTCGTGCAAAAACTTCCACGCGGTTTGCTCGTCGATCGTGCCTGCCAACCGGATGCTCGATCCTTGTTCGTAGTATGACATAATCAGGTAAGGCATCCGTTCGTACACATCGAAGTGCATCGGTCGCAGTAAGTTAGGATGGTTCAGGTTAAATACTAATTTAAATTCGTTTTTAAACAGCTCAACCCCTTTGTCGTCTAATCCTTTACCGGGGGCAAAAATCTTTAGCGCAACTTTCATATCAGCCTGCGTGTCTTCTGCCAGCCAGACTTCCGAATAACCTCCGTGTCCCAGCAACTGTATCAGCCGGTAACGGTCATGTTCGCCAAATAAGGTATTTTCTTTTAATTGCATTATGATTTAATATATTGTGTGTGTGAAAATTAAATATCTCTTTTAGATACGCTCCGACGAGTGAACAGGGCGGAAAGCGCTCCGAATAACCCTGCCTTTTTTTGGGTTTTTCCGGCTGTTGTTTTTTGTTCCACAGTGTTTTCCGGCAGGAAAATTTTCTGTTCACATCCCGACACGATCCTGCAAAGTCCGATGGTCACATTATCATTCCAGACGGCATCGCGGGCTGCATCCCATAAGGCATCCCGACAGGCTGTCATATTGTCGGCGTTTTCGCGTATCACTGTTTCAATGATACTGTCGCGTACTACGCCGTTGAGTCCGTCGCTGCATAACAGGATGATATCATCGTCGTGCAAAGGGTATTCCCTGATGTCAGGAATTGCCGTTTGGTATGTATCGCCCAGACTTCTGATGATGATGTTGTTGTTGGGGTGGTTGAAAGCCCTTTCTTCGTCTAACTGTCCCGAATCGACTAAACTCTGCACATACGAATGGTCGTGCGACAGTAATTTCAGTCCGCCGGCAGGATTGAAACGGTAGGCGCGACTGTCGCCGCACCAGCCGATGAAAACCGACTGTCGGATGATCCACGCAAGCACTATTGTACTGCCCATCCCGTTCTTTTCCGTATCTTTTTCTCCTTCTTCTTTGATTTGCATATCGGCGGCAATGATGGCATTTTCGATATGATCGATGATGTTTTCGGAAGTAGCCATCACTTCATCGGTCAGACGTTCGGACGAGAACCATTCCTTGATGGTTTCCACTGCTATTTGTGAGGCCACTTCGCCTGCGTTCATACCGCCCATGCCATCGCAGACAACCAAAAGGGCGCCCTTGCAGTCCAGGTCCACTTCGTGGTCGGCTTTGAAGCTCCATTGATTGCCGGCTAAATTGTCGCTTAACTGGAAATTGTCTTCGTTGTTTGAACGCCCTGCTGCTTCGCATCGGGCAGCCATGATAAATTTGATCACATTCATAATGTTATTCATTTAAAAAAGAAAAAATAACCTACCGTAAATATTAAAACTACGAGTAAACACATCAATATATAAATTGTCTTTCGGTACGGGCTTAGCGCTTGTCTGCCAAACAAATAAAACCTGCGATTCAAACTGATGCTGCTTGTGGCAGCGTTTTTTCCGGCAGGAATTTTGACGATAAGTTTGGGTCCGTTGATGGCGCATTGAATTTCGTCGCCGTGTTGCAGCAACATTTCCTGTTGTACTTTTTTTCCGTTGAGCAGGGTAGGGTTGGTTTTAGACAGCGGGACTAATTTCAATCTGCCGCCTTCTCTGATGATAGCGGCATGGCGGCGGCTGACCGTTTCAAAAACTTCGTCGAAACGTACCTGACATGCCGGATCACGACCAATTTCCGCCTGATCAATGATGATTTCCTGCTGTTCGCCTGCACGGTGATACTTTGAACCGATTTTATGTTCGACGATATAATACTGTTTTCCGGATCCCCCGAAAACAGCACTCAATCCCGACCCGAGCGATCCCGAAAATGAATGTTTATAAGTCTGTGTCTCACGCGCCATATTTGTAACTCTAAATTCTTAACTATTATCTCTTAGTTCTTAACTCTTAATCTCTTATCTCTTAATTCTTAATTTTTAATTCTTAATTCTTAATTGATTAATACCCTTCCACCCTCAACTTCACATCCCCTATCGAAATGATATCTCCCGGACGTATCTTTATTCCTTCAAACCCGGCTTCCGACGAATTGACAAATGTGCCGTTTTTGGAAAATTTCCAGTTACGGCTGCCGGTATTTTTTCCTGTCCATTGTCCGTCTCTGATATACCATTGCTTTGTTTGATTGTCTGTTTCCAGTGTGCAGTGTTTTCGCGAAATGTAACTGCTACGGTTTTCGACAATGCTTATAGTATTATGAAAATCAGCATCTTGTCTTCCCATGGTGAGAAACAGGTAATTGCCTTGTAATAAGGTATTGAGCAGGTATTTTCTGCCGTATTCTTCGCCTTGCATTATGCGCAGCAACATTCCGTTTTTCGCAATCATTTGAATAGGAGGGGCATAAGGTCGATAGATAACCTCTTCGGCGCCGCGAGGCATTTTTTTCAGCACTTCGGCGACCGACTGCAAGCGTTTCTTGTAATTTGCCTTCAGACAACCCTCTATTACAGCAACAAAGGGCGCTCCTGCTTCCGATTCGGCCAGTCTTTTTTTGTCCCATTTCCCTTCTGCTCCGTTTTTTTGATAGCCCACCAAATCGTATTTATTTTCTAATTTTCCAAAAGGTAAACTTCCGGTAAGCAGTTGGTACATCATCACGCCGAAAGAAAAAATATCGGTAGTAGGGAGCACAGTCGCCTCATTGGCAGGGTTTACCTGTTCGGGCGGCATATAAGGATAAGTGCCCAGAATTTGTTGAGGTATGCCTTTGATATTTCGTTCTGTCATTCGTTTATTACGGTCGCCCGCAATGCCAAAGTCAGTCAGCACAGCCGTCCCTTCGTCATTGATCAGCACATTGGCCGGTTTCAGGTCGCGATGGACTTTCCCGCAACGATGCAGATCGTGCAGTCCAAACAGAATTTCCTTTCCTGTTTTTACCCAATCCGGTTTTGAGCGCATCATCCATTGTTTTAAGTCGCCGTTGGGAAAGTAATCCATTACTAAATAGGGATTTCCGTTCACCAAGCCGTGATCGGTCGACCGTATCAGGTAATGACTTTCAATCAGTCCTGTTTCGTATTCCATTTTGAAACGGTCGGCTAACTGTTGCCTGAGATTATTTGGTATTTCCCACAGTTTCAGCAATTTCAAGGCGTACACTTGTCCTGCGTGATCCATCACCTTGAAAACCTTGCCGAAAGCGCCTTCACCAAGTGGTGTCCCGACTACGCGGTATTTCGCATCAATCACGTTGTCGGTAAGGAAATCACATTTTTGCACACTGTTGTTCATCCTGCCAAAGTTTTCGATTAAAGAATAGCATTGTTAATTTGGTGTGGTTTATTGAAATTCAAATCTATTATAATTGATTATTTTTCCGAATCACTGTCAAATGCAAACAACCTGTTTCCCAATACGATGATATCCCCCGATTTTAACGCTACTTTTTCGCCTGCATAGATATAGGTTGTTTTTAAAGCGCTTTTATCCTGTATATGCCATTGACCGTTTTCAAAACTCAGCTCGGCTTGTATTTTCGACGTAATGGTCGGATTGCCGGGTTCTGTATTTCCTCTGTTCAACTGTATGACATTGCCCGAAAAACGCAGTGCAGCATCATCGACCGGTGCACCATCTTTCGAAACAAATGACAATGAACATTTCGGCGTTTGTATTTCAGCTTGTAACCAAGGCATTATTGTGTCACTGTGTCTTTTTTTCTCATGCACAAATGAAACGCCGCAATTAATGCAAAAACGGGCGGTTTCGGCAATAGGCGAGTTACAGAATGTACAGTATTTCATGCCCGTTTTCGGAGGGGCAGGTGGCTGATCCGATGCCTGATCCGGCGCCTGATCCGGTGCATGAGATTGAGCCGACATATAATCCGTAACTTGTACCGGCGTTTGAGCTTGAGCTTGCTGTAACTGCTGTGATTGCCGGAACTGCGACGATTGTGGTGATTGCCGGAACTGCGGCGATTGCAGCGATTGCGATGCTTGTGGTAACGGCGGCAATTCTGGCGATTGTGGCAATTGCGATGATTGCGGCAACGGCGGAAATTCTGGCGATTGTGGCAATTGCGATGATTGCGGCAACGGCGGCGAGGCTATCTTTGCAGGTCTATCCTGTTTATTTTGACCGAATACAAATCTACATTCAGGACATTCTTTTTCAGGTTCTCTGACCGGATAACCACATTCAGGACAGCACTTCGTCGTTTTCTTTGGTTCGCTTCCGGCCGATTGTTTCTCCTGCGCCACCGAAGGATTGTTTGCTTCTCTTCTTGCTTCGTTCAATGGCGTGTTACATTTTTCGCAGCTGGCATTTTTGATGGAATTAACCCAACCACAACTTTTACATCTCATAATTATTTATTTTTTATTAAAATACGTACGCAAGTCCCACACGGTTGGGATATACATTTAACTGAAATTGAGACGCGGGGCGTTCCGAGATATAATACTGGTTGTTGAACGCCTTGAGAGCGCGTCTGCGTTGACCTGCACCCACAGCCAATATCGGAATACCTGTCGCTACTAACACGATACCCACTGCCGTTATGGCTGCGCCTGCCTCTATTTGTTGATCATCACACCTTTCTTCCCCGTCTACTCCTATGGCTATACCGAGCACAAATGCACCGATTCCCGTACCTGTGAGCGCCCAACCGGCTGATTTCATTCTTCGTCCGGCATTATATTGTGAAAATAACCGCGGATAATTGATTTGCATTTCGTGCAATGTTTCGGCTGTTGTAAGTCGGCGTTGTCCCGGAGCGTACCGGTCATAGCTGTTGTACGCAGGAGGCGCCTGTGTTGTTTGCATTGCCTGCGTTGACGTTGTCCTTGTTTGCGTGTTTGCAGGTGTAGGTTGAGCCGGCACTGATGTGGTCGTTGCAAATGTTTGGGTCAGCCCATTCTGAAAGGTGATGCTGACGACATCGCTTTTCGGCATTGTGTACAAAGGCCCTTCTAAGTTATCGAACAGCCTGTACCTGATGTTATCCACATTAATTTCAGTCACTTTGGCCTCAATTCTTTTCGCATCCCTTGTAAAAATAACATCCTGTGCAAAACCGGCACAGGCAAAAGCGATGCAGCAGATTGTCAAAACAATTTGTCTTGTCGTTACGCCGTTTGTCCGGCGATTTTTCGTTTTGTTAAAAATAGAACTTTTCATTGTAATTTTTTTTTATTTGGTTTATTAATTGAATTTCGCTGCAAAAATACAGCCCCAAAAACCCCCTGTCAATCACCCAAAATGGTATAAATGAAAATCACATCTTTTTTCGTAGCAAATAATAGTATCTGTTCAGGCCGCAAAAATACAATATTGAAAAATACCTGTCAATCCCCCAAAAGGCTGAAAATGCAAACAAGGATATTTATTTGCCTTTCACAATTTGATTTTTTTTGAAAAAAATCGCTATGCTAAATTATTTTTTTAACTTTGCCTCTCCTATTAAAACGGCAAACCATGTCAACGATCGAACAACAGGCAGTAAAAGAGAAATATTACGGCGAAGCCATGCGATACATGGATAACGCAAAAGAATACCTGCAAAAGGCAAAAAAGGAAGATAATTATTATCAGGACACTAAATATGTGAGTACGGCATGTGGCAAAGCGTACAAGGGAATCCTTATTGCCCTTGACGGTTTCTTTATTCTAAAAGGCATTCATAAGTCCAAAAATAAACAGAGAAAATCTATTGAGTATTATCAAAGCCATATTGCGAAAATGGACAAAAAAATGTTGAACAATGTCAATAACGCTTACCACATTTTGCATTTGTGGGGATATTATGACGGGGTACAAAGTGCCACTGTGGTCAGGGAAGGCTTTGACGAAGCATACAGAATTATTGAAAAAATCAAACCGGCTGAAGAGAATTGAAAAAGCAAGATGGATCATAATATTTGCCAAAAACTTCAGGGGTACTCTAAACCTATCAAAATAGACATTGTGGACGACCACAAAATGATAGTTCAGAGTTTGTGTAGATTAATTGATTCTTCGAAAATAGCTGTTGTAGAGCACGTTTATTATGATATAAAATCGTGTAAACAAGGGCTGATGAAAAACATTCATCCCGATATACTGTTACTCGACATTGGTCTGCCTGATGGTGATGGTGTGGCATATTGCGCAGAGATTATCAGAGATTATCCCGATATGAAAATCATTATGCTGACCAGCTACAATGAGTTTAACGTGGCCAAACGCGCGCTGTCTAACGGCGCTCTCGGATACATCCTGAAAAATGCTGAACCCGAAGAGATATTCGCCGGTATCGAAACGGTAAACCGGGGGCAACAATTCCTCTGCGAAGAAATAGATATCCTGCTAAGTAACAGGCCGGATGAAGAAGCGCCATGGTTTTCAAACCGTGAAATGGAAATCTTGCAATATATCGCCAACGGCTGTACAACACGAGAGATAGCAAGAAAGATTTACCGCGATGACGATACTGTCAAATCACACCGACGAAACCTGTTGATCAAAATGGATGCTGTCAATACGGCCGTGCTGATACGAAAAGCTTACGAACAAAATCTGTTAAATCAGTAGGGGCAAGGCATGCCTTGCCCTGACTCAAATGGCAAGGCTCTACATAAATTCTTCCCACAATGCCGAAGCAATCACCGCTTTGACTTCGTCGGCTATATGTTGCAGGTCTTTCATGCCGGTAATGGTCGACTCATCCGGAAAAACAGACGGATGGATGATCATTTCCATGCGGTGAGGGTAAATATTAAATGTACCACTCGGCATTACATGGTATGGGCCGTTCAATGTTACCGGTACAATCGGCAGGTGTTGTTCAATGGCCACCTGAAAAGCGCCTTTGCGAAAACGTCCTATCTTGCCGTTTTTTGAGCGCGAGCCTTCCGGAAAAGCAATGATTGAAGCGCCGTCTTTCAACCGGCGTTTGGCTTCTGCAATGCTGCGTTTGGCGGCTTGAGGCGTAGAATTGTCTACGAAAATAAAACCGGCCGAACGACAGGCGGCGCCCACAAGCGGGATTTTGAGCAGACCGACTTTCATCATCCACTTTATAGGTACGCCTAAATAACCATAAATAAGAAATATGTCGAATGCGCTCTGGTGATTCGAAACAAATACGTACGACTGACCTTTGACAAGGTTTTCCCGCCCCCGCACTTTGATGGGACAAAAGACGAGCCAACAGGCAATCTTCGACCAAAGCATACCCGGATAAAACGAAAAAAATTGCTCGCCACCCAACATACAGCCGACGATTGTGGTTAATGCAGTCAGAATAGTAGCCAAAACAAACAAAGGAGCCACTATCAACCAGAAATACAGAAAAAAAATCATGCGTAACATATTCAGTTTTTCTTTTTCGGAATACAAATATACGAGGTAAAAAGAATTATTTTATCATTTTTCTGCAAAAAAATTTTTCTGTTTGAGTAATAATTACGTTATTTGTGCTTTAAAAGGAACAAACAATAAAAAATAAACTATGAGTGCATTGAAATACTTAGGCGTATTAATCCTCCTTATCGGAGTGGTAGTATTGATTTTACCGACATTTTTGGGCAACCCGAGTAACACATTTCTGTTGGCAGGAATGGCCATCATCCTTGTCGGTTTTCTCGGCCATATTATATTGAACAAAAAATTTGAATAGGTTTAGCGCAGCAGCCTGCGTCATACGATACTATTCAAAAGCATTGTAAATAGCATCCTGTATGCGTGTACGTATATTCAGGGCGGACAGTTTATTGTTCATTCTGGTGGTATGCACCCTGTTACTCAGAAATATATACACTAATTTACTGTCGGGATCTATCCAGAAACAGGTGCCGGTATAACCAGTATGTCCGTAAACCGAACCGGGTGCGAGTTCGCCGCAAGGTGAGTTATTGACATTGTTCATGTCAGGCTTATCAAACCCTAAGCCCCGGCGAATCACCGGGCTTTTACTTTCGGTGAAGAGCCGGCAGGTGGCTTCCGACAGGTACGTTTCGCCGCCATAACTTCCGTGATTCACATACAATTGCAAAACTTTGGCCAAATCGTTGGCATTGGAAAACAATCCTGCATTGCCCGAAACGCCTCCCTGAAAGGCCGCTGCCTCATCATGAACGTAACCGCGAAGTGACTGGCGGCGGATAAAACCATCATTCTCGGTTGGAACAATTTGCATGGCATCCATTTTTTGCAACGGATTGTAGGTCGTATGCCATGCGCCTATTCGGTTGAAAAATGTTTCATACAGCAGTTTATCCATTGGCTGTGCGGTCAGCCGTTCCACAATCATCTTCAACGTGATAAAATTGATGCAACTGTACACATACCTTCCGCGCGTAGACAAGTTGGCCTCTTTGATGTCTTGCAGAAAAAAGTCTTTGAACGAATCGTGTACGAAAAAATCACGGGCAACCTCAGTGGTAAATTCCGGTTTTCGTTGTGTCGAAACCAAATCGGGAAGGAATTTGAAACCGGTTTGAACATACGATTGCGAGTCAAATCTCAGTGTATGTGTCTTTGTGGATGTCGTGCTTAGCAGGCTACCGGTATAACTGCTTGTGTCTATTGCGTTCAGATAAAAATTGATTACAGGCGGCATGCCCGATTGATGATACAGTAATTCTTCTATTCGCAGATTGCTTTTGTTTGTTCCCTCAAATTCAGGCAAACAGGCAGAAAGCGTGTCTTTTAGCGTAATTAACTTTTCGTCGAAAGCCTTCATTACGGAAAGCAATGTGCCGGTTGCTTTCGACACCGAAGCCAAATCGTAGACCGACGTGTTTGTTATCTCATTGGTTTTTTGATAATCATCATAACCGAATGATTTATTGTAAACTACCATGCCGTCTTTGGCCACTAATACCTGACAGCCCGGATATGCCTGTTCGTCTAATCCTTCCCGTACAATCGCTTCAATCTCATTCAAACGAGATGCAATGATGCCCACTTCTTCAGGCTGATGGTATCCCAAGCGTGTTTTGGGGGTAATTATACCCGTGCCTGCAACATACATTTCAGGTATGGTCACGGCTAATTTCCCTTTGGCTGCAACACCACCGTAAATAACCTGAGCCGCATATTCCTGTGCAAAAGGTGTTCCCTCGTAGGCCATGATCACGGCTTTGGCACGGGCGATGGTCGGTTTGTATTCGGTACAAAAATAGGGCAAGGTGAAAAAAGTATATATAATGTCTTTTGTTTCAGCCAATTGTTTTAATAACGGCAATTCATTGATGCGTACTGTGTATACCCCGCAAATAATCACGTCAAACTGTTCCAACTCTTTTGTAATACGTTGTGTCTCAGCTTCTCTTGCATTTATCGTTATTTTGTAAAAAGGCAAATTATCGTAATTGTTCAGCATTTTTTGAAATTCATCGCCAAATGGGTCGCCAATCGAAAGGATGGCAACTTTCTTCTTGTCTAATTGCTTCAGCGGGATATAGTTGTTCTCATTCTTTAACACAGTAACCGATTCTTCATTCAATTTTGCAGTCAACCACGTGGCATGAGAGGTGTTTAGCCGTTCGGACAAACCTTTCAATTCAACGGGTTGCAAGCGGTTCAGCCCGGCGATATATTTATATTGTAATATCTTTTTGCATTTGGCTTCGATTTCAGCTGTCTTCAAAACACCGTCATTGAGCGCTTTCTTAACAGCTTCTATTTCTCTTGCCGGCGCATTGGGCGCTAAAACAATGTCATTTCCTGCCTTTAATGCCGCTACTACCGGACTGTTTATTCCTCCTTGTACACTTCGCATCGCCAACGCATCGGTAATACATAATCCTTCGAAACCCATATCTTTTCTCAAAAGACCGTTTATTACTTTTTCAGATAAAGATGCAGGTTGCCGGCTGTCATCCAATGCCGGAATATGGATATGCGCAGTCATAATTCCCGAAAACCGTTCGGTGATAAAACGTCGAAAAGGAAGTAACTCAGTACTTTCTAACGAAGCCAACGAACTCCTGATAACCGGCAATGTATTATGTGAATCTTCGGATGTATCGCCGTGACCGGGAAAATGCTTTGCAACAGCAATGATACCCATGCTTTCTAATCCGCGTGCATATAAAATTCCCCTTTCGGCAACCATCTTCGGGTCTTCGCCAAACGAACGAAGCCCAATAACCGGATTGGCTACATTGTTATTTACATCTATTACAGGGGCAAAATTGATATGTATTCCCATTTCACGGCATTGACGTCCGACCTCTTTGGCATATTCCCCGATTAATGCCGTATTCTCAACCGCACCCAGCATCATATTTTTGGGAAATCGTGTCGTGCCGCTCAAACGCATGGACAGTCCCCATTCGCCATCCAGCGCAATGAAGAGAGGCACACGAGTCATTTGCTGTATCCGGTTCGTCACATCTGCCTGTGTGACAGGGTCGCCCACATGAAACAGAATACCTCCCACCTTAATATTTTTGACATAGTTTTCCAGCGTTTGCATGTTTCGCGCATCAGCCGTCGGATTAGCCACAACCATCAACAACTGACCAATTTTCTCATCCTCGCTCAGTGTCCTGAAAACAGAATCAACCCAGTGATTCATTTTCACCTTATCGGCTTTTGTATACAAACCCGGCTCAACTTGTGCCGTCGCATAAAATGACAGCAAACAGATCATTATCGCAAAAAGAATCCTTTTCATCTTTATTATATATAACACTTAATGCCTGCAAAATTACATGAAATTTCAAGAATTTCATGTAATTTTGCACCATTAATTCAAATTGATATGGATGTTTTTTCTTTTAATACCATCGTTGTGGGCAGCGGGGCAGCCGGTTTGAATACGGCCGACCGGCTTTATGATTTTGGGCAGCACGATATTGCCATTGTTACAGAAGGGTTCGATATGGGCACAAGCCGTAATACAGGTTCGGATAAACAGACGTATTACAAACTTACACTTGCAGGGGATGAGGCCGACAGTGTACCGGAGATGGCGCGTACATTATTTGATGGTGGTTGTATGCATGGCGACCTTGCACTTTGTGAAGCTGCCCTGTCGGTTCAAAGTTTCTGTAAACTGGCAGATATCGGCGTCCCTTTTCCTCACAATAGCTATGGCGAATATGTAGGTTATAAAACCGACCATGACCCTCGTCAGCGTGCTACCAGCGCCGGTCCGCTCACGTCACGTTATATGACCGAAAAACTCGAAGAACAAGTCAGTAATAAAAATATCCGTATTTTTGACGGTTATAAAGTTATCGGTATAATTACAGACAAAGGCGTTTGTAAGGGCTTAATAGCGCTGAATAAAAATGCATTATCATGTAGAGACGCGATACGCCGCGTCTCAAAACGCAACAACACGGCACGCCGCTTCTCTACAGGAAGATCGGATTTGGAGGCAGACAATATTTTTGTTGTATTCAATTGCACCAACGTAGTGCTGGCCACAGGCGGACCCGGCGGATTGTATAGTTGCAGCGTGTATCCTGCATGTCAGACCGGCTCCAACGGAATTGCTTTCGAGGCCGGTGCTGCCGGACGCAACCTTACCGAGTGGCAATACGGTATCGCTTCCATCAAATTCCGTTGGAACCTTTCGGGAAGCTACCAGCAGGTAATTCCTTGTTATATTTCTACCGATCAACAGGGAAACGATGCGCGTGAATTTCTCAACCCCTATTTTCCGGATGCCGGGCAGATGCTTGATGCCATCTTCCTGAAAGGTTATCAGTGGCCGTTCGATACGCGTAAAATTATCAATTACGGCTCTTCACTAATTGATATTCTGGTACATAAGGAAATGCACCGGAACGGACGCCGCGTATTTCTCGATTTTCGGCATAACCCTTCCGGGTTGAAACATGATCTCAGCAATTTGGGCAATGAAGCATATACTTACCTCGAACAGTCAGGCACAATCCAATCTACCCCGCTTGAGCGTTTGGCGCATCTCAATCAACCCGCTATCGACCTGTATAAAAGCAATGGGATTGACTTGTCGTGCGAAATGCTCGAAATAGCCGTTTGTGCCCAGCACAACAATGGTGGACTGGCTGTCAACAAGTGGTGGGAGACAACCGTACCACATCTGTTTGCCGTTGGAGAAGCGGCAGGTACGCATGGCGTGTATCGTCCCGGAGGAAGCGCATTAAATGCCGGTCAGGTGGGCGGTACGCGTGCGGCGATGTATATCAGTCGCAGGTATGCAGACCCCCCCATGTCGGAAGCCGATTTTATGCAACTTGCCATTGCCCGGATTATCCCCAAAATCAAGATATCACGGCAGTTGCTCGATAATAAAACAGGACGTTCTCCGCAGGCAATACGTGCCGAACTAAGTGCCCGCATGTCGGCACACGCTGCACATATCCGCCATGCCGCCGCCATCCGCAGTGTAAAAGATTATGCTGCAACACAGTTGCAGCAGATTACGGAAAACACCTTTTTATCCTGTTCGGACGACTTGTTGGTTGTTTTCGAAAACATCGATTTATTGATTACCCAATATGTATATGCCGCTGCCATGGAAAATTATATCATTACCGGCGGCGGCAGCCGCGGTTCATATATCATCCCGGATATAAACGGTATCTATGAAATGCCGGATTTATGCAAGTTCTCACCCGACAACGGCAAATTATCCTCCAAAATACAGGAAGTAAGCTACACCTCGCACGGATGCGCTTTTAAATGGGACGATGTCCGCCCCATCCCGCAAGACGACAACCGGTTTGAAAACGTGTGGCGCGCATACCGTGAAGATGAGGTGATCAGGTAAAAATGATTTTCAAAAATCTAAATCCCAAATTCCGACTACCCTGCATAATTCAACAAGCGATGCGTTGGCGTTGTATATTGTTTCGTAGTAGCTTTGATAAACTTCATTAGCAGTGCGTTGAGCATCCAAAACTTCCAAAAGCGAGGTTTCGCCGCGTGCATAGCTGTATTTTTTCTTTTCTAAAATTGAGGCTGCATCAGCAAGGGTTGATGTTTGATACAATTCCGCTTGCCGAAAAGCCGAAATACAGGTATGATATGTCTGCTCAACCTCTTTGCGAATTTGCAATAAGATCGCATCGTATTGTGCTTCTGCCTGTCGTTCAGAGAATTGTGCTGCACGTAACTCCCCTTTGTTTGTGTTGGAAAATTTAAGCGGGATGGAAATGCCTGCCGAAACATGTCTGAATCCGGGAGCTTCACCTTCCACATTACGCTCAATCAGACGCGCAAAACCTATATTCAATCCCAAGTCAATGACTCTGTTTGCTTTTGCGAGTTTCATATTTGCAGCCGAAAGTTCTTTTCCGCGAATGGCAGCCTTTAGATCAGCGCGGTTATCCTGTGCCTGTTCAATTAAATCGGATAGATTGTATTTTATTTGTAGAGACGGGGCGCGCCCCGTCTCTACGCGCCCCGTCTCTACATCCGTAATCGAATCAATAGCTGCCGCACCGCCTTCAAAAACTGCCAAATCGGAAAGCATGTTTTTATACCCGACTTCTGCCTGAAGGAAATAAGTCATCATGGTGGTTGCCTCCAGACGGGATTGCATGGCATCTACTTCGGCAATTTCGCCAAGCGCATGACGCAGGCTGTCGCCGCGAGCCAAATCCCGCATGCTTTGCCAGGACGACTGCGCCAGCGCTGTGAGTTGCTTTTGCATCAACGTCTCCAAATAACATAAAGTGGCATCGGCTTGCAGGTTTCTGAAAAAATCCTCGACAAGCGCTTCCGTCATCTGCTGTTCGCTACGGGCAACAGCCATCCTTGCGCGGCGTTTACCACCCAGTTCCAATGTATAGTCGAGTTCGGCGGCGTAGCCCCTTCCCGTCTCCAAATCCCAGTCTTCATAATCTTCATAACTGACAGATAATTCGGGATCGGGGAATACTTTGGCCGCCTGCGCATTGGCCTCGGCAATCGACACCTCGTATTTTTCGACCATATACTCGATATTCTTTTCGCGCACATTTTTCATATACTCTTTGTAAGTCAGAATCCGTTGTGCGTTTGCTGTTTGTGTGGCCACCATCAGCGCGGCAGTCAATAATGAGATTAATTTATTCATTTTTTTATTTGATTTACATTTCATTTGTAGAGACGGGGCGCGCCCCGTCTCTACAAATCTAAATGTATCTTCGTGTTTTGGTGCAATATTGTTCATATTCGTTGCCGTAATGATTTTTGAGAAAAATTTCTTCTTTGATGATTTGGAGATGTACCATAATGATCAGTAAACATAAAAATATCAAGGTGATCATATTGGAGTATGTCAGGAAAACCCCCAGAAAAAAGACGATAAATGCCAAAAAAACAGGATTTCTGCTCAAGGCAAATGTGCCTGTTGTGATCAGTTTGTCGTTCGTTTTTTCATCAATACCGATGCGAAACGAATGGCCGAATGTGATGAGGGTAATCCCAAACCAAATCAAACTGACGGTGCATATCACGATAGCTAACACATTTAAAATCGGGATATTCCAAAAAGGTTTTCCGGTAAATGCCGGAAAAGGTAAACCCAAAACGCCTGCTGATGCCGCATAAACAAAACAGGTAATTATCAATATAAGCGCAACAGCGTTTTTATCGGGTTTGCTGAATTTCATTGCCTTTATTCCGTTTCGGCGAAGCATGACAGTCTTTGCCGCAATCATCAGAAGCAACAGCGCTAATTCTATGTATATCACATCTTTCATTGTTGCAAAAGTACGAATTTGTTTTGATTATTCGTGAATTTAATTATCATCATTCACTTTTTTTGCTTTGGCGTGCCTCCATAATATAATACAGTGTTGGCAATGCAATTAGCGTAATGAATGTGCCGGCAAGCAGTCCGTAAACGATTACTGTTGCCAGCGGACGCTGTACATCGGAGCCGATGCCGGTTGAGAGAGAGGCGGGTAGCAGTCCGATAATCGCCACCGAAGCGGTCATCAATACAGGGCGGAGGCGTTGGGCGGCGCCTTCTATAACGGCGTTGCGTAATTTCCGTAGAGACGGGGCGCGCCCCGTCTCTACAATATCATCGCCATCCGCATCGCCCTCCGATTTGGAACGCAAAACATTGATGCGTGAAATCATAATCACGCCGTTTTGAATCGAAACCCCGAACAGGGCAATAAAGCCGACCGCCGACGATACATTAAAGGTCATGCCGCGCACGACCAGCGCCAGCATCCCGCCAAACACCGCAAGCGGCAACATGCCGATCAACAACCCCGCCTGACGGAATGTGCCGAAAGCAAAGAACAAAAGGATAAACATCACGGCCAGCGTTGCAGGCACAACCATACCCAAACGGCTGTATGCACGCTGCTGATTTTCAAGTTGTCCGTCCCAACGAATCTGGAACTTGGCATGGTCGTATTGTACCTGTTCTTCTATGGTCGATTTCGCTTCTTTATAAAACGACGACAGGTCTCTGTTGCGAAGATTCATGCGGACGGTCGTAAAACGGCGATTCATCTCGCGGGTAATGGTGCTTGCGCCTGTGGTGGTTTTAATCTCGGCCACAGCCGAAAGAGGTATCAGCGCACCCGTACCCGAAGCGAGCATCAGTGCGCCAATTTTTTCGGGTGTATCGCGCGACGTTGCGGCATAGAGGCAAGTCACATCATAGACCTTTTCGCCGATAAAAACCTGCGAAATAGCCTTGCCACCGATGGCCACCTCTATCAATTGGGCAAAATCGGCCACATTCAATCCGTATTGCGCGATTTTCTCGCGATTTGCAATGATTTGTAGTTGAGGCAGAGGCGGTTCCTGATCTATGGCAATATCGGTGGCCCCCGGAATGTTTTTCACGATCGAAACGATTTCTTCGGCAATTCTGCGTGTTTCTTCTATATTGTCGCCGGTGATTTTGATGGCCAAATCGCTGTGCGACCCTGAAATCTGATCCATCACCATGTCGATAATCGGTTGCGAAAAACCGACTTCATAACCGGGCATTGTTTCGACCATTGCCGCCATATCGGCAATCAGGTCTGATTTTTTGCGACCTTTCTTCCAGGTGTTATAGGGCTTCAGCCCGACCGAAATTTCGATATGTGAAAACGGCCATGGGTCAACGCCTTCGTCATCGCGTCCTGTTTGCGTCATCACATAAGTGACTTCAGGAAATTCTTTTAACCTGTTTCTCAACGTGGTACTCATTTCTCTTGCTTTTTCGATCGAAATACCCGGAGGCATATTCACCTGTATCCAAATACTTCCTTCGTCAAGGTAAGGCAAAAAATCTTTCCCGACATAGACGGACAAACCTATAACGGCAATCAGAATGGCGGCAAGGGGAACCATTATCTTCTTCGGGGCGTCAATCGTCATTTCGGTCAAGCGTTTATAGCTTTCGGTCAGGCGTTCAAGCCAACGGTTATGGTAAACCTTTTGCGGTTTGCGGTATATGGTAAACGCCATGCCGGGAATCAGTATCAACGCAGCCGCCAATGCCCCAAGCAGGGCATATCCAAGCGTAAATGCCATGGGAGTAAAGAGTTTTTTCTCTACGCTGTCAAAGGCAAACAAGGGCATAAAGGCAGTAATGATAATCAGTGTGGAAAAAAATACAGGTTTGCCCACTTCGGCTGCCCGTTTTGCCATGCTCGCTTCTTCCAAAAAAGCATCGGGGTTATCCTCCCGTTTTTTCAGCACGGTTTCCATCATAATGATTGCCCCCTCGACAATGATACCAAAGTCAATAGCGCCGAGCGACAGCAGGTTGGCGGGAATACCGGTCAACCACATCAAAATAAAGGCGATCAATAGCGAAACAGGAATGGTAACGGTCGCCAGCAACGCCCCTTTCGGACTTCCCAAAAAGATAATCAAAACACCGATAACCAATAAGAAACCAAAAAACAACGTATGCGAAATTGTATGCAGGGTGGTATCGACCATATCTGTTCTGTCCAAAAACGCATGAACTTTTACGCCCTTGGGCAATATCTCGTTGTTCAGTTCATCGACCGTTCGGCGGATTTTTTCCAGCACCCGCGATGGGTTTTCATAGCGCAACATCTGCACGATACCTTCCACGCCGTCTTCATAGTTTATTTCGTCGTCGATATAACCCAAAACGCCTTTCCGTTCAAGGTTTCCGTATTTGAGTTCGCCCAAATCCTTGATATAGACGGGCGCTCCGCCTGCGGTTTTTACCACGATATTGCCCAAATCCTGCAAGTCGGTAATAAGCCCCACGCCGCGCACCACATAACTCAACTCGCCCCGCGTAAGCATACTTCCGCCTGCATTGGAATTATTCTGCTCGATGGATTCGGTCACTTCGCCGAGCGAGAGGTTGTATTTGGTCAGTTTGTTGGGATCGATTTCGATCTGAAACTGCGTGGTCAGTCCGCCGAATCCCGTTACGTCGGCAACGCCCTGAATCTGTCGCAGGCGGGGAATAATGACCCAGCGGTTGAGTTCGGTCAGTTCGCGCAGGCTCCTGTTGCCCGTCACGACATAGCGGTATATTTCGCCCACAGGCGAGGTCAGCGGATTAAGTTCTGGAGCAGCGCCGTAAGGCAAATCCACATTGTTGATACGTTCCTGCACCCGTTGACGCGCCCAGTAATCGTCGGTTCCATCTTCAAAAATCAAAAGAATAAAGGACAAACCGAAGACATTTTTACTGCGCATCATTTTAATATGCGGCGTACCGTTGAGTTCGCGTTCGATGGGAATGGTTATCTGCTGTTCTATCTCTTCTGCTGCCAGTCC
>Ga0082212_10001014_pt1 | contig 41103 bp, 26 predicted proteins | sample TergutNt197P3_FD_71548 | JGI IMG/M metagenome (GOLD analysis project Ga0082212, IMG submission 71548) | Neocapritermes taracua P3 segment gut microbial communities from Petit-Saut dam, French Guiana - Nt197 P3 | ecosystem: Host-associated > Arthropoda: Insects > Digestive system > Gut ...
AACCGAAAGACACAGTCAGAATTTGTATGCGTCAGATGTGAGCATGAAGAAAACGCCGATTTGAATGCGGCAAAGAACATATTAGCGGCTGGGCGAGCCGTGTTGGTCTGATGAAGAAACTAAGCGATCGACACGACGCGCTTCGCTTGTCGGTCGCCTGCTTATGTGGAGGAATGGACGTAACAAAGTCCACCTGAGAATCAGAAACCCGCCTGAAAGATAACTGTTTTTGCAATTGTCTTTGCAGGAATCCCCTAACTTTAAGGAGGGAAGGACGTCAAGGTAAATTATTGATGGTTTGAACATCGAAAAGGTTTACGAAATAGGAGCGGGAATATGATTATGAAATTACCACTCGAAAGAATGGCATAATGCTGGCAATTAAACATACTGACTTATATGCCGGGAAAAACACGACGCTTGAGGCCATGCTCAACGCCAGGGAGTCCCGTGTAATGCGGCAAGATGAACTTATTCACAAGTATTCCTGCGCCGTTGTATCCTACACATTGAATATTGCCGGCCCGGTTAAGCGGTTCCCGCTGGGAGACAGCTGCTTTTATGCGGGGAAACAGGAAATTGAAAAACAATTTAGCCGTAACGGCTTGATTGCTGCAGAGAACATTTTGACAGACGCCGAAACCGGACTTGAGTGCCTTTGGGCTGTTGACGCAGATGCGCGCTTGCTTAAGTCCTCTATGGTTGAACTCGAAGAATGGCATCCCATGGGGCGGCTGTTCGACATTGATATTATCGCAAAAAATGGGGATAAGATTTCCCGCAGCACGATTGGGATGCCGGAGCGCTCTTGCTTTATCTGTAAAAAACCCGGCGCGGCCTGCGCGCGGAGCCGCGCGCATACACTAGAAGAAATTCAAAACCGCACCCTTTATATAATAGAGAATTATTTTCAGCAAAGCGACGCGCAGTTAATAGCGAAAAATGCAGTTCGCGCTTTACTATACGAGGTCTCCGCCACTCCAAAACCAGGGCTCGTAGACCGATGGGACAACGGCGCACACAGCGATATGGATTTTTTCACTTATATTGACAGCACAGCTGAGCTATCCGCCTACTTCCGCGATATGGCGGCAAAGGGCGCCGCAAACCGAAACGCTCCGCCCGAAGAATTGCTTGCGCGCCTGCGATATCGCGGAATTGTAGCGGAAGAGGAAATGTTTAGAGCAACAGGCGGCGTCAATACTCATAAGGGGATTATCTTTTCCTTGGGCATAATATGCGCTGCCTTGGGTTATCATGGCGCCCCCTTCCCAAATTCGGATACGATTTTACAAACGGCGGCCAAAATTTCCGCCCCTGCCCTTCATAATGACCTAAAAGAAATTACGCCGCAAAACGCCGTTACCCATGGCGAGACCGTTTATATAAAATACGGCGTGTCCGGCATTCGCGGCGAAGCAGCTGCGGCATTTCCCTCAGTGCGATTTTGGGGACTTCCTATATTGGAAAAAGCTATCAAAAGCGGCAATTCATACAATGACGCCGGAGTTCTGGCGCTGTTGCACCTCGTTGCGCATGTGACCGATACAAATGTAATCAGCCGCTCAAGCCCTGAAGCGTTAAAAACACTGCAAACCCATATGCAGGCTTTTTTGAGAACTCAACCGGATAATGCCGCTGTTCTTGAGTACGCTGAGCGATTGAATACTCAATTTATGAACCAAAACATTAGTCCCGGCGGCTGCGCAGATTTGCTTGCGATTACTTATATGCTGTACTTCATGACAAATTGAGGTGAGAATATGGCTTTCAAAATTTCGGAAATCCACCCGTCGGACAAAAGAAGTCAAAGTCAATTTGACAGCCTCATCCAAAAAGAGGGAATCCGCAGGGACAATAATCTGGATTATATCGCCGGACTCTACGACGACGACTTCAACCTTCTGGCTACAGGGGCATGTTACGCCAATACGTTGCGTTGCCTTGCTGTAGACAGCGAGCATCGGGGAGAGGGGCTTATGCCGCATATTGTAGCTCACCTTGTCGACCATCAGTTGGATAGAGGCAATACGCATTTATTTTTATACACAAAATGTGAAAATGATATTATCTTTGCCGCTTTAGGTTTTTACGAAATTGCGCGTGTAGAAAATGAAGTTTTATTGATGGAGAACCGAAGAAACGGTTTCAGCAAGCGCTTTTTAGATGATATTCGCGCACAAAAAAAACCCGGTAAAATTGCCGCGCTCGTAATGAACTGCAATCCTTTTACTTTAGGGCACCGTCATCTGGTCGAGCAAGCGGCTTCCGAAAATGATTTCGTACATCTGTTTGTTGTGTCAGAGGATGCTTCCCATTTCCCGTTCATCGATCGCTTTAACCTTGTAAAGGATGGCTGCGCTGACATACCTAATGTCATTTTGCATCAAACTGAAAGCTACATGATTTCAAGCGCAGTATTTCCGTCTTACTTTTTGAAGGACGAATCGGCAGCCATCGAAGCGCAGGCAAAACTTGATCTGGCAATTTTCACACAAATTGCGGCTGCTGCAAACATTACAAGGCGATATGCGGGAGATGAGCCTTTCAGCGAAGTCACAAGAACATACAATGAAATGATGCTCGTAGAGCTTCCGCTCTCCGGTATCGAATGCATTGTTCTGCCGCGCAAAGAAAACAATGGCATACCGATAAGCGCTTCATCGGTACGAAAGTTGTTGCGTGAAGGCCATATAGAAGAAACCAAGGCGCTGGTACCGGAAACGACATATCGTTACTTTTACAGCGCAAGCGGGCAGGATGTTATAAAGACACTTCAAAAGCAGTGAGGAATGAGGAGTTTGGAGTTAGGAGTTAAAAACAAAGGCAAAAGACAAAAAACCTTGGAAAGCTTGATAGGTGGGGAAAATGCCGTTTGATTTTAAGAAGGAACAAAAAGAACTGTATCAGCCGAAAACGACGCCTTCAATAATTGATGTGCCGTCAATAGATTTTATCGTTGTAAACGGTAATGGCGACCCGAACTGCGAGGGTTTTTCGACGGCTGTCGAAACTCTTTACAGCCTGTCATACGCGATAAAAATGGGCAACAAGGCTGTTTTTGAATATGTTGTCCCTCCGCTTGAAGGCATATGGTGGGCAGGCTGTGATATTGCTGATAAAAGTAAATACGAATGGGCTATCATGTTGCGTCAACCTGACTTTGTAACAGAGCGAGTGTTTGAAGCCGCCAAAGTCGCTTTACGAACAAAAAAGAAGCACTTGGATTTTACATCGGCGCGCCTTGAGCAGTTCGCCGAAGGGCTTTGCGCTCAGATAACGCATGTCGGCCCGTACGATGAAGAACCCATAACAGTCAGAGCGCTTCGAAAATTTGTTGAAGAATCAGGATATGTTTTCGATATAGCGGATGATTCTATCAAAATACTCAGCCGACGTCATCACGAGATTTACCTTTCCGGCCCGCGCAAAACAGCGCCGGATAGATTGAAAACAATAATACGATACCCAATAAAAATAGTTGGAAAATAAAACACCTTAATCCCAAAAAGAGTGAGCATATTTTAGCGGATATAAATGTGATATTTTAGCGGATATAAATGTGATATTTTAGCGGATATCATGCTATACTCTTGCCGACAGAGAGGTGAACGGCTATGCAATATCTAAATAGATTCGCGGACGAGGCGTTGGCGGGATGTCTGCAAAACTCGGGAGCGGTGCTTATCGAAGGGACAAAAGGCTGCGGAAAAACTGAGACTGCAAAGCGCATGTCGGGTAGTATCGTGAGATTTGATGCAGACGAACAGGTGCGCATCAAGATGGAGATTGACCCCGGAAGTGTTCTGGTTGGCTCAACCCCCCGCCTTCTTGACGAGTGGCAGGAATACCCTCAGATTTGGAACTATGTACGTCACGAAGTGGACGAACGTAAACTGAAAGGCCAGTTTATTCTCACCGGCTCCGCAACGCCTGACGAAAAGGTAAAGCGCCATTCCGGCGCGGGAAGATTTTCAGTTATTAAAATGCGACCAATGTCCTTCTACGAAAAGGGCTGGGCAACTGGCGAAGTAAGCCTCGCGTCCTTGATGCGCGGCGAAGCCGCTGTCTCCGGGCCTGTACCATTCGATATAGGAGAACTATCGGAAAAAATCACGCTCGGCGGATGGCCGGGCTTAATCGGGGAGAGCGCGGCAGGAGGACTGCGTTTTGCAAGCGACTATGTGTCGCTGATAGCCGAAGCGGATTTGAGCAGAATATCAGATAAACGGCGCGATCCATATAAAGTAATGAGGCTAATTCAATCGCTGGCAAGGAACATCTCCACAGAGGCGGCCATCACGACGCTCTCAAGGGATACCGGAGGCAGCAACGCCGATTTGGACGATGAGACAACTGCTGAATACCTTTCAGTTCTCGAACGACTGATGGTGGTCGATAATTTGCCTGCGTGGAACACTCACATCCGTTCGTCGGATATGCTCCGCAAGTCGCCGAAGCGCCATTTTACAGACCCTTCATTAGCTATTGGAGCGCTTGGTTTGTCGATTGACAAACTTACAGGGGATCTGAACTATTTTGAGTTGCTTTTTGAATCACTTGCAATAAAGGACTTGAGAATTTATGCGGACGCCGGAAGCGGTAAAGTGTTCCATTACCGCGACTCACGGGGTGTAGAAATTGATTCTATAGTTGAATACGCAGACGGAACGTGGGGCGCGTTTGAAATAAAACTTGGGATAGGCGCCGTCGATGAAGCAGCGGGCAACCTTTTGAAATTCGCCTCAAAAATAGACACGAGTAAAACTAAAGCGCCTGCCGCGCTGACCGTGTTGACCGGCAACGGATTTGCACACCGCAGGCCGGACGGCGTCAACGTGGTTCCGCTTTTGACTCTGACAGCATAAAAACAGTGTGAAGTGTGAAGTTAAAGACAAAAAGGCAAAAGACTGGCGTTATTACAGGGCAACATTTTGTAGTATATAATATATTATTATGAAATATGTCAACAAAATAAGATATCTTATTTTGTTGACTTTTGTTATTTTCTGCTCTATTATTAGTCTATGGAGATGGGAATATGAAGAGATTATTAACAGAAAGTCTGGTAAAGTGGAAGGTAAGCGCTGATAGAAAACCTCTGATTGTGCAGGGGGTTCGTCAATGCGGCAAGACTTATCTTATAAAAGAGTTTGGCTCGCAAAATTATAAGCATGTCGTTTATGTTAATTTTGAGGAGAAAGACGAAAATAAAAATATTTTTGAGAACGATTTAAAGCCCCATAGAATTATTGAACATTTGAGCTTGCAGTTTGGAGCGGACATCAACCCGGAAGACACGCTTATTTTCTTAGATGAAATTCAGCTTTGCGGACGCGCTGTTACCTCACTAAAATATTTTTATGAAGATGCCCCTGAGTATCACGTAATAGCAGCAGGCTCGCTTTTGGGCGTTGCTTTATCTGAAAAAACTTCATTTCCAGTTGGAAAAGTGGATTTTACAACGCTTCGTCCCATGAATTTTGAAGAGTTTTTATTAGCTAGCGGAAAAGATATGTGGGCTAAGCATATTATGCAAGGCGGGGATTATTCCATTCTATCGCGGCAGTTGAGGGAATTGCTGCAAACATATTATGTCGTCGGAGGAATGCCGGCGTGCGTCAAGACATGGGTTGAAACGAAAAGCATAGAGAAACTGGAGCAGGTACAGGATGCAATACTAATCGGCTATGAAAAAGACTTCGCCAAACATGCACCGAAAACTGAATATCCAAAACTTACCGCTGTTTGGCACTCAATTCCAAACCAACTCGCGAAAGAAAACTCAAAATTTATATTCAGTCAAGTCAAGGACAGCTGGCGAGCCAAGGACTTGACGGACGCGCTTGAATGGTTGATACGCGCAGGCCTGGCGCATAAGGTGAAGCTGATTGAAAAACCCGCTTTTCCGCTGGATGCATATTCAAACGATAATTTTTTCAAGCTGTATATGTGCGACGTCGGTTTGCTTCGTAAGATGTCAAATATGCCAACTGGCGTCATTTTTGATAAAACCCCTCTTTACAAAGAATTTAAGGGCGCGATGGCTGAAAATTTCGCATTAACGGAGATTTTAAAAAGCTATAACAGGGCGTACTATTGGAAATCGGACAATACAGCGGAAGTTGATTTCATTATTCAGGACGGCATTGACATTGTACCCATTGAAGTTAAATCTGAAAAAATCGGGCACGCGCAGTCAATAACTTCTTACTGCAATAAATTCAAGCCCGCAAAATCACTCGTCACAGCGATGGAAACAAACGATTTGCCGCTTTACCTTCTTTGGACATTGAAAGAATGGCTGAAAAAAGACACCTGTTTTTGTCAACCAAAAACTACAGCAAAAGGTCACGAAAAAATACAGCGCTTGTATCAACACCGAAATTGATTTAAATTTCTAAAATAGAACGTGCCTTCGAACCTGTATCAGGGATTTTCCTAACTTAGGAGTAGCATATTTGACCCGAAGACCAAACGCTGTATTTTTCGCGGCAAAATGCCGCTATTGCAATGTGCAATGAAAAGGTAAAAGGGGCTGTAACAAAAGCTGGCGGCATAATACCGCCCCTACAATATATTGTGCACACAATGCCGAACAACCACTATATATTGTGACTTGGCTAGCCATTATACTACTTTTATTACAGCCCCCTACAAAACTACCTTTAGCAACTCAAAGTCTTTTGTCTTTATCTTTTGCCTTTACTCGCAACTCGTAAACTATCTTAACAACTCGAAGTTTTGGCACGGGTCGCCTACCCTGAAGGGCACAAGGAGGGCTGCAACCCCTAGTCTGAAAACATACAACTCAAGATCTCCAGCGTTTTTCATTGAACATTGTGCATTGTTTCTTCTTACGGCGTTACAGTAACGGTACAATTGCCGACAATGCCGCTTCCGTCCGAAGCTGTTGCTGTTATTGTTACAGTTCCGGCTGCTATTCCCGTCACAAAACCGGCTTGATTAACAGTTGCTACGTTCGTGTTGCCGCTGCTCCATGTCACGTTGTAATTCTGCACATTGAACGGCTCTACATTTGCTGTCAACCAATTCATTTGCCCTACGCCTACAGATGCCGGCGAAGGGGTTATCGTTATTCTTTCAACAGGAATTGACACCAACACATAACACGAGTCAATGAATCCTCCGTCGACCGTCGTCACCGTTACGTTCCCTGAACCCGCTACAAACGTCGTTATCAATCCTGTCTGGTCTACTGTAAACACGTACGGGTTGTTTGAGCTCCACACTACATCCTTATTGGCCGCGTTAGAAGGCAGGACTGTCGCTATCAATCTCTCGTTCTGACCTTTTAGCAACGCAAGCGTATTCTTGTTAAGCGTCACTCCCGTGGTATAGCTGGCGCTACTTTCTTCCCATTGCGCTAACAGAGTCATGCCGCCCGTCACAGGCTTCTCGAAGCTGTAGAGGGCGCCATCCAGATACCAGCCGGTGAATGTGTAGCCTGCTTTTTCCGGCGAGCCGGGGTTTGTTGCTACATTGCCGTGATCCACCGTCTGGCTGGAGAACACAACTCCGTCAGACATGAATACTACGGTGTATTTGTTTATTTCATACACCGCATTGACGAAAAGTTCGCCGGTGACGTTCGAGAAGTCCGCGTCCCAGCCGATGAATGTGTAGCCCGTTCTCACGGGGTCTGCCGGAGCTATCGCGGACGAGCCGGGTTCAACAGTCTGCTCGTCAATCACAAAACCGTCCCAGTCCACGAAGGTTACGGTGAAAGTCTCAACGGCTGCCGGATTCACCGTGATGGTGAAGTCCTTTGTGAAATCACTATAGCCTGCGCCGCCCCAGTCATTCACCGTCCCCACGCATATGGGCGCATTACGGTTAGTGTTCGTGCCGTCGCCTATCTGGCCGAAATAATTATCTCCCCACGCCCAGAGGCTGCCGTCTGTTTTTAGGGCCACCGTATGCAGGTAGCCCCCAGCAACCGCTGTCCAGTCATTCTCCGTCCCCACTCGTATGGGCTCATTACGGTTTGTTCCCGAGCCGTCGCCCAGCTGGTTGTAAACATTACTTCCCCATGCCCAGAGGCTGCCGTCTGTTTTTAGGGCTATGGTGTGATAATAACCCGTAACAATTTCTGCCCAGTCATTCGCCGTTCCCACGCGTGTAGGCTCATTACGGTTAGTAGTCGTTCCGTCGCCCAGCTCGCCGTAATAATTATATCCCCACGCCCAGAGGTTGCCGTCTGTTTTTAGAGCTATGGCGTGTATCCCGCACGCAGCAACCGCTGCCCAGTCATTTGCCGTCCCCACTCGTGCGGGCTCATTACGGTCAGTATTCGTGCCGTCGCCCAGCTGACCGTAACAATTATATCCCCACGCCCAGAGGCTGCCGTCTGTTTTTAGGGCTATAGTGTGATGATAGCCCGCAGCAAGCGCCGCCCAGTCTTTCGCCTTCCCCATGCGTATGGGTTCATTACTGTTATTAGTTGTGCCGTCGCCCAGCTGACCGTAATAATTATATCCCCACGCCCAAAGGCTGCCGTCCATTTTTAGTGCTATGGCGTGATAGTCGCCCGCAGCAACCGCCGCCCAGTCATTCGCCGCCCCCACGCGTATGGGCGCATTACGGTTTATAATTGTGCCGTCGCCCAACTGGCCGTAATAATTCCATCCCCACGCCCAGAGGCTGCCGTCTGTTTTTAAGGCTATGGTATGATTCAGGCCCGTAGCAACCGCCGCCCAGTCATTTGCCGTCCCCACGCGTATGGGTGCATTACGGTTAGTGGTCGTGCCGTCGCCCAGCTGGCCGTAATAATTATATCCCCACGCCCAGAGGCTGCCGTCTGTTTTTAGGACTATGGTGTGATAAACGCCAGCAGCAACCGCCTTAATCGAATTGCCAAACAAGCCGTTCCTGACAGTCGCAGTTACTACCGCCGTACCCGCTGCTACGGCGTCGAACGTGTCGCCCGACATCGCGGCGCCGGTCGTTCCTGCGTCCTTGAGGCTCCAGATTATGTCCTTATTGGTCGCATTACCTGGTATCACCGTTCCCGTCAGAGTGAGCGGCGTATATGCCGCTGTTTCCTCCGGAACGTCGATGATGTCCGTTACCGGCGCGAAGCTGGCATCAAACAGCGCGGTTATCGTCAAGTCGCCGGTGATGTTCGAGAAATCCGCATCCCAGCCGGTGAATGCGTGCCCTTCCTTCGTCGGTACGCCGGGATCGGTCGCTGGAAAGCCGTGTTCCACTATTTCGCGGTTGAACTCTTTTCCGTCAGCCATGAAAATTACGATGTATTTGTTAATTTCGTATTGCGCTGTAACCACAAGATCGCTTTTTACGTTTGTGAAATCAACATCCCAGCCTTTAAAGGCATATCCTTCCCTCACAGGATCCGCCGGGGCCGTTGCACTGCCGCCGTAGATAACAACCTGACTTTTAAGCGTCTCTCCGTCCCAGTCAACAAAAGTTACAACGATGTCGACGCCCAAAAATATCGCAGTTAGGGTTAGATCGCTTGAGATGCGGGAAAAATCAAAATTCCAGCCAAAGAAAATTTTGCCTTCCTTAACCGGTATGCCGGGATTGATAGCCGGAGAGCCGTGATCCACTAACTGACGGTTGAACTCAATTTCGTCCGCCATGAATATTACGGTGTACTTGTTTATTTCGTACTGCGCCGTAACCGTCATGTTTGAAGTGACGATTCTGAAATCCGCGTCCCAGCCCTTGAATGCGTAACCCTCTCTCTCAGGATTCGCTGGAGCGGCGGCGCTTGTGCCGAAGGGTACCGTGTGCGACTTAAGCGCTTCTCCATTCCAGTCGATGAAAGTTACGGTGTAGTAGTTGATGCTGAACTCTGCGTTAACGGTTAAGTCGCCGGTTATTTCTGTGAAATCTTTATCCCAGCCGTAAAATGTGTAACCTGTCTTGACCGGTTCGCCAGGGTCGACTACTTTTAAGCCGTGTTCGATAATCTGGCTGTTGAACACGACTCCGTCGACCATGAAGGACACGGTGTATTTAGTGGTTTCATACACAGCATTGACGTACAGGTCGTCGGTGATGTTGGAAAAGTCCTCATCCCAGCCTCTGAAGGTATATCCTTCCCTCACGGGATCTGCCGGGGCGGTCGCAGCGCCGCCGCGTTCAACCGTCTGTTCTTTAAGCACAGTTCCGTTCCAGTCCATGAAGCTCACTAAGAAAGTCTCCAATGCCGACTTCACCGTGATGATGAAGTCCTTGGTGAAATTCTTATAGCCCATTCCGCCCCCGTCATTTGTCGCGTTAACACGGACTGGTTCGTTGCGGTCAGTTCTCGTACCGTTGCCATGTTGACCGTATTCGTTCCATCCCCACGCCCAGACGCTGCCGTCTGTTTTTAACCCTATTGTGTGATACCAGCCCGTAGCAATAGCCGACCAGTCAATCGCTATTCCAACGCGGACGGGCGTTAGTCTGCCAGATTTCGTGCCGTCGCCAAGCTGACCGTAATCATTCCTTCCCCACGCCCAGAGGCTGCCGTCTGTTTTTAGGGCTACTGTATATAGTTCACCTGCAGCAATCGCCGCCCAATCATTCTCCGTACCCACGCGTATTGGCGCATTACAGCCTGTATTCGTGCCGTTGCCAAGCTGACCGTAATAGTTATCTCCCCACACCCAGATGCTGCCGTCCTTTTTTAACGCTACGTTGTGACAATAGCGCGTGGCAACCTCTGTCCAGTCAGTTTCTGTTCCTACGCGGACGGGCGCGTTGCTGTCATTTATCGTGCCGTCGCCCAATTGACCGTATGCATTTTGTCCCCACGTCCAGATGCTGCCGTCTTTTTTCATCGCAATGCTGTGCTGACCGCCTGCGGAAACTGCCGACCAGTCATTATCTGTTCCTACGCGAACGGGCGTAAGTCTTTCAGTGTTCGTGCCGTCGCCCAGCTGACCGTAACGATTATCTCCCCACGCCCAGAGGCTGCCGTCATTTTTCATCGCTATGATATGCCCATAGCCCGCCTCCACCGCCGACCAGTCAGTTTCTGTTCCTACGCGGACGGGCGCGTTGCGTTTAGTTTTAGTGCCGTCGCCCAACTGACCGTATGCATTGTGTCCCCACGCCCAGAGGCTGCCGTCGGTCCTTATCGCTATGCTGTGATACAAACATGCGGCAAGCGCCGACCAGTTAGTCGCTGTTCCTACGCGGACGGGAGTATGTCTTTCAGTGTTCGTACCGTCGCCCAACTGGCCTTCACTATTTTCTCCCCACGCCCAGAGGCTGCCGTCGGTTTTTATGGCTATCGTGTATATTGCGCCAATAGCGACAGCTTCCACGAAGTTCGCATTTCCAACGCGCGTGGGGGTATTGCGGTTAGTCTTTGTACCATCGCCCAGCTGGCCGTTAGAATTATATCCCCACGCCCAGAGGCTGCCGTCTTTTTTTATGGCTGTCGTGTGTTGTTCGCCCGCAACAACCAACGCCCAGTCATTCGCCCCTCCCGCTACTTGTACTGGCTCTGATCGAGAACTATTCGTGCCGTCGCCCAGATTACCTAAATAGTTATCTCCCCACGCCCAGAGGCTACCGTCTGTTTTTTGGGCCATGGTGCTATGTTCGCCTGCGACGACCGTCGCCCAGTCATTCGCCTCTCCCGCTCGTATCAGCTCCCAGCGATGAGTTCTCGTACCGTCGCCCAGCTGACCGTAGCCATTATATCCACACGCCCAGAGGCTGCCGTCTGTTTTCATAACCACTGTATGTTGATAGCCTGCGGCAACTGCTGCCCAGTCGTTCGCCATCCCAAATCGAGTCGGCGTGTTTCTTTGAGTATCAGTGTCATTGCCCAGTTGACCAGCATCATTACTTCCCCATACCCAGAGGCTGCCGTCCTTTTTCGTCGCTATGGTGTGATAACGGCCTGCGCTAAACGCATCCCAGTCATTCTCTGTTCCTGCACGGACTGGCGTTAGTCTGTTAGAGTACGAGCCGTCGCCCAGCTGACCGTATCCATTCGACCCCCACGCCCAGAGGCTGCCGTCCGTTTTCATTGCTACTGTGTGAGTATATCCTACGGTAGCCTCCGCCCAGTCATTATCCGTCCCCACACGTATGGGTTCATTACGTTGAGTAGTTGTACCGTCGCCCAGCTGACCTTCAGTATTACTTCCCCACGCCCAGAGGCTGCCGTCTGTTTTTATCGCTATCGAGTGAACCCCGCCCGCAGTAACCGCCGCCCAGTCATTATCCGTCCCCACTCGCGCGGGCGCGCTACGATCATTAGATGTGCCGTCGCCCAGCTGACCGGATCCATTCGACCCCCACGTCCAGAGGCTTCCGTCAGTTTTTATCGCTATGGTGTGGAAAAAGCCCATAGCAGCCGTCAACCAGTCACTACCGTCCGGGTTGTTTTCCACCGTTGCCTTAACGGTGACTATTCCCGCCGCAGTTGTGTTGAGGGTGTCTCCGCTTATAGTCGCGCCGGTCGAGCCCGCGTCCTTAACGCTCCAGATTATGTCCTTGTTGGTTGCGTTAGCAGGAAGCACCGTGCCCTTAAGAGTCAGGGGCGTGTTTGCCTCAACCTCGTCCGGGACGTTGATGACGCCCGTCGCCGGCACGAAGTCAATGTTCGCCGCAGAAGAACTGAGGATAAGAAACAGCGTCAGCGCAAATGCTGACAGTACCGCCGATTTTCTTCCGATACTTTTCATTACGTAACCTCCAATAATTGAATTTTGGCATGACAAAAGAAGTGTTATTTTCTGTGTATTTGAAGTTTTCTTATTATACTCTCTGTGATTACATTTGTTAATATTCATGAAATTCTATTTTCAAATGTGGTAATTGTAATATGTTGCTTTGTCGTGGATTTTGTAATCGGGCGACAACCAGACGCTTCGCGCCGCCTCTCCAAAGGGAGGGGAGGACGTCAACCAACGTTTTTCACTTCATACTTCACACTATTTTTACGACTTATATGCATTTTTCTTGTACAATAGTATTATTCTAGCATATTCTCAATTTTTCAACTTTTTGGGAGACGAATAAGAGGAAAACACATTATGACGAAAATGGAATCTGTAAAGGACGAAGAACTGAAATCTATACTGACGCCGAGTTTATTAACCCTATGGACATCAGTCATTGCAAAAATCGACGCTGCTTATGATATGGAAAAAGTATGGGACAAAGGCGGAAAAGCGGCAAAATATGTACTCCGTTTCAGGCGCGGCGGGAAAACTCTTGTTTCGCTCTTTCCAAATGAATCCGCTATCGGACTCATGGTCGTGTATGGAAAGGACGAACGGGCAAAATTTGAAGCGCAACAGGCAAATTTTTCAAGTAGAGTTGTAAGCGAATATCAAATCGCAAAAACATACCACGACGGAAAATGGATAATATTTCAACTTCCTGATGAAGACGTGATGAATGATTTGCTCATGTTGCTATCAATTAAACGTAAACCAAAAAAGTAATGAGATAATATATTTTGGAGGTGTGTGTTTTGAGGAAAATTATTATTGTGTGTGTAGTGATTCTGTTACTGACTGTTTCGGCGGCGTTTGCAGCGGGGAAGCCTGTCAGCACAGAGAAGGCGCCAAAAGCTATCGGGCCTTACAGTCAGGCGGTGTGGGCAGGCAACTTGCTGTTCCTCTCCGGACAAATAGGTCTGGTTCCGGAGACCGGGAAGATGATTGAGGGCGGAACTCTGGCGGAGGCTGAGCAGATTTTCAAAAACATCGGCGCGATTCTCGAGTCACAGGAGCTGAGTTACAAAGATATCGTGAAAGTAACGGTGTTCGGCATGGATATTAAGGAATTCCCGGAAGTAAACAAGCTTTACGCGACATTCTTCCCCGAGAATCCCCCAGCGCGCTCTTTCGTCCAAGCCGCAGCCCTTCCCGCCGGAGCGAACATCGAAATCGAGGTCGTCGCGTACAAGGAATAGTTACGCATAGAACACCGGAAGTTTCGTTTATGAAGAAGCGCGGTGCACAGTACACCGCGCTTTTTTGTTATTAACTATAACACCCAATTTCAATAAAAGACACAGAGAGCGCTAATTCCACCAATACTCAAGCAGCAAGATCTGTTTCCGAAATGCTGATCTATAAATACGCTATTTTTCAGCAGTTTTGTTTTTCATATAGCAAGATATCAAGTATCCAATAAAGGAACCTAAAATGAGGCAAGGAATAAGTGACCATAATGTATCGTAGACCATGGCAAATGGATTGAATCCCCCGGCTTCATTTCCCATGTACAGATATGAGCCTAAGCCCAATGCTCCCCAAATAAAATTAAAAATGAAAACACGAAAGTCAGCGAACAACTCTATTTCTCTCGCGAGAATAAACAAAGACAGGGCAAGCATGCCGAAGCTCCAGAACAGTGAAACGATTCCGTTGCCTGACTGATTAGATGCAACAACGTATTCCTTTGGGTTTTCGGGATTATAACGGATACTTACTGGAGTTCCTATTCTTATTCCTAACTTATCATTCAATCTATCCCTGGCCAGATAGAAGTTTCCTTCAATTTCATATACAATGACAGGAATTTCTTTATCAAACATTCTTCCAGTAGTTTGAAACGAAACGACTTTTGCCTGAGCTTTCTTATAATAACTCGTCTGATATACTGTTATGAGAATATTTGCGAAAGAAAAAAAGAAAACAACTGAACCTATTAAAAATATAATGGAAAAAAACACAATAGCGATCAATTTATTCTTGCTGTCATCTGCATTTATAGTCTCTTCGAAATAATCTGTATTCGGCGTTTTAGATTTTGAGGAACTCGTTGTCCAATCTGAATAATCACGCGCGGAATCTGTATACCGTGATTTAGTGTCTGCAGCGCTCTCAGTCCAATTCGGATAATCATGCATGGAATCTGTTACCGTTTCGCTGGTGAGATCTAAATCAATAAGCGCTTCGTAAGCTGCGCGGATTTCTTTGTACATTACCTCCGCGTCCGGTGAGCTATTGCGATCCGGGTGATAGTACTTTGCCCAATGACGATACACAGACTTAACTTCAGCCTGCTTGGCGCCGGGCTGAAGTCCAAGAATTTTATAATAATAATCAAGCTGCTTATTCAACATTCATGTATTATACCTTGTCTAGTCAACCGGAATTTAAGTTAATAATTTGGGGCTTCAAAAATGTACGCAATACATGTATAATATGTATTACATGTATTACATATATAACGTGTATGACAAAGGGGTTGAAGTAATATGCTTGCAGTCAGGCTGCCGGAAGAAATAGAATCCAGATTGGACAGGCTTGCCAAGATTACCGGGAGAACAAAAACTTACTACATCCGCGAGGCAATTATGAACCGGCTTGAGGATATGGAGGACTACTACCTTGGCATGGAGACGCTTCAGCGTATACGCAAGGGAGAAGAAAAAATTTACTCTTCGGAAGAAGTGAGAAGCGAACTTGGATTGGACGATTGATTATTCAGACAAAGCTTTGCGTCAGATACGAAAATTTGATAAACAAATCGCAAAGCGTATTATCAAGTACATGGAAGCAATCGCCGGACTTGAGGACGCTCGCAGCTCAGGGCGCGCATTATCAGGGCCGTTATGCACGCTCTGGCGCTATAGAATTGGTGATTATCGGATAATTTGCAACATTCAGGATAATATCCTGCGAGTTCTTGCAGTTGAAACAGGACATCGCAGCAATGTTTATAATTGAATCCCACATTCATTTTGCGACTAATCCAATTAGATATGATAAAATTTTTTTTTAAACTATGTATATTGATTTGAGAGGGATAAAAAATGGGGAGCAACGCCAGCCTTACCGGTAACGAAACACAAAAAGTATTCAGGATATATGTCGAGAAAAAAGAGGAATATGCGTCGGAAGCCCGTGCCTTATTGGCAGAAATTAGCGGGGCGCTTGGAATATCGTCCGTTGAAAGAGTACGCGTCGTAAATCGTTACGACGTTGAGGGAACGGACGAGAAGTTAATAAATGACTGTATATGGACTGTTTTTGCCGAAAAACAGTTGGACATAGTGCATGAGGAGCTGCCGGAAGGATATACGCGCGCTTTTGCCGTTGAGTTTCTGCCCGGACAATACAATCAGCGCGCGGACGCTACAGAGCAGTGCGTTACATTAGTGTCTCAGAATTCTGGAACTCCTGTATCTCCTACTGTGCGCACGGGGAAAGTATATTTGCTCTATGGTGAAATATCGGACGAAGAAATCGCCGCTGTTAAGAAATACATGATAAACCCGATAGAGAGCCTGGAAGTCACTTTAGATAATTACGAGTCGCTCGCCATGGAGACTGCCGTTTCGGAGAACATTCCCATACTCCATGGATTTTCATCCGCTACTGACTCCGAGCTTTCGGCTTACCTCAATGAATACTCCCTTGCAATGGATATAAACGATTTAAGATGCTGCCGCGATTACTTTGCGAGCGAAGGCCGCGACCCGACATTCACCGAGCTGAGAGTGCTCGACACATACTGGTCGGACCATTGCCGCCACACCACTTTTTTAACTGCAATCGACAACATAGAATTCATGGATGACGCGGTAAAAAACGCTTATACACGCTACCTTGATCTTAGACAAGAGCTTTACGGCGACAGGCCGGATAAGGAAATCACCCTCATGGACATGGCAACGATAGCCGCTAAATATCTCCGTAAGCGCGGGCTTTTAGACAGGCTCGACATTTCGGAAGAAGTAAACGCCTGTACGGTAAAGATAGAAGTCGATATCAGAGATGGAGAAGGAATTGAGCGCAAAGAGCCATGGCTGCTGCTTTTCAAAAATGAAACCCACAATCACCCAACTGAAATAGAGCCTTTTGGAGGCGCCGCCACATGCTTGGGAGGAGGAATACGCGACCCGCTTTCGGGGAGAGGCAACGTATATCAGGCAATGAGGCTTACCGGCGCGGCAGATCCTCGCCGCCCCTTGAGCGAAACGATGCCGGGCAAGCTCCCTCAGCGGAAAATAGTCAAAACTGCCGCCGCCGGTTACAGTTCTTACGGAAATCAAGTAGGGGTCGCGGCAGGATTGATCGATGAGATATATCACGAGGGCTTTGCCGCCAAACGTATGGAGATAGGAGCTTTAGTCGCTGCTGTTCCAGAAGCAAACGTCAGGCGCGAGAGACCGTCTGCCGGAGACGCCGTAATACTGCTCGGAGGGCGAACAGGGCGCGACGGTTGCGGCGCCGCTACGGGGTCGTCTAAATCCCATACAGAAAAATCGCTTTCGGTCTGCGGCGCCGACGTGCAAAAGGGCGACGCTCCCGAAGAAAGAAAAATTATACGACTGTTCCGTTCACCCGAAGCTACGCGGATGATAAAGCGCTGCAACGATTTCGGCGCTGGCGGAGTATCCGTGGCTATAGGCGAAATAGCGGACGGGGTGACGGTAGACCTTGACGCAATACCCGCGAAATATGAAGGGCTCAACGGCACTGAGCTTGCGATAAGCGAATCTCAAGAACGAATGGCCATAGTGGTCGAGAGCAAAGACGCGCAGCGTTTCATTGAGCTTGCGAAACTTGAAGACCTTGAAGCCACCGTGATAGGAACAGTTACGAGCGAGCCAAGGCTCGTCTTAAAATGGCGTGGAGTAAATATAGCGGATATTTCGCGCGATTTCATAAATACAAGCGGCGCCGCTAAACACGTGGAGTCGGTGGTCATAGAAGAAAGGTTAAGCGACCCGCTCGACGCGCTTCCGCAAGATTTCGTTTCGGGATATTGCGACCTCGCCGCGAAGCTAAATATATGTTCAAAGCGCGGCCTGATAGAGCTCTTTGATTCGACGGCAGGCACGGGAACGATACTCCTGCCACAAGGCGGCGCGCGCCAAAGAACTCCGATTCAGGCGATGGCTGCAAAGATACCTGACGTTGACACTGACGCCGCATCCGTCATGTCCTGGGGTTACGACCCGGAACTTTCATCCGTTTCACCATTCGAAGGCGCATACGCGGCAGTCGCGTCCTCCGTGGCGAAGCTCGCGGCGACAGGCGCCTCGCTTGAGCAGTGTTATTTAAGCTTTCAGGAGTATTTCGGAAAACCATCCGATGCAAAACGTTGGGGAAAGCCGACAGCAGCCCTTTTAGGCGCACTCTCTGCCCAACTTGACTTGGGGCTTGCGGCAGTAGGCGGAAAAGATTCCATGAGCGGCACTTTTGAAAACATAGACGTCCCCCCTACCCTCGTGTCGTTTGCGGTGGCCGTTTCCGACGCGCGCAAGCTTATTTCGCCCGAGTTCAAAAGAGCGGGTTCCAAAGTAGTCCTTCTTGAACCCGAATACGACGAAAATTCATTTACGCCAAAAGCAGATTCCTTTAACAAAATCCTGCATGAAGTCAGTTCCCTTATAAGCTCAGGAAAGGCAATATCCGCTTACGCCGCATCCATGGGCGGGGTCGCGGAAGCTGTTTTTAAAATGTGTACAGGAAACGGATTCGGGTTCAGATTCGCCGATGACATAGAGCTACAGGACTTGTTCACGCGAAAATACGGCGCTTTTGTACTGGAGCTTGAAAGCGATTTTGCGATTGGCGGAGCAAAACTGTTAGGTACAGTTCAACCCGGAGATGACGGTATAGCGTTGCGGGACGACATAATTCCGCTTTATAAACTTGATCAAATATATGATAATGTTCTTGAGGATATCTACCCTACCCGTGTACTGGATGGCGGAGGAGCGGTGCGTTTTATAGAGACAAAAGCGTGCGAAAAACGCGCTTACGTCGCTCCGAAATTCATAACGCATAAGCCCAAAGTTCTCATCCCCGCGTTTAACGGCACAAACTGCGAGTATGACTCAGCCGCTTACGCCGAAAAATCCGGCGCGTTGCCCCAAATATTTGTGCTACGAACTCGAACACCTTCTGAAATGCGGCAATCAATAAAGGAATTCGCGGGACTCTTGTCAAAGTCCGAAATACTGTTTATCCCGGGCGGCGTTTCAAACGGGGCTGAACCAGACGGCAGCGCAAAGTTCATAGCTAACTTCTTGAGAAATCCGTACATAGCAGAAGAAATAACACGGCTGCTTGACGAGCGAAGCGGATTGATACTTGGAATATGCAACGGTTTTCAAGCACTCATAAAAACAGGGCTCATTCCATACGGAAAAATAACCGAATCAAGTATTGAAGCCCCGACGATGACACACAACCTGATAGGACGACACCAATCAAAAATCGTAAAAATACGCGTCGTCTCCAACATGTCTCCGTGGCTTGCAGCAACCGCGCCGGGGGAGATTTTTAATGTTCCCGTGTCTCATGGCGCAGGCAGGTTCGTATGTTCTGAAAAGCTTTTTGCAGAACTGTCGGTCAATGGTCAAATAGCCGCTCAATACGTGGATTCTGACGGAACGCCGTCAATGTCCGCTGACATAAATCCGGCAGGGTCATTCATGGCAGTTGAAGGATTGACGTCACCCGACGGTAGAGTATTTGGTAAAATGGGACATACAGAGCGCACAGGCAGAAATTTATATGTAAATGTAAGCGGAAATATGGATATGAAACTGTTTGAATCCGCGCTAAAATACTTTATAGGATGATATAGCAGAGGAGGTGCGATAGTGAAAATCTATATGGATGTTTGTTGTCTCAACCGTCCTTTCGATGACTTAGCTTAATTGACGCACAGAAAGAATAAATCTTGTTAAAGATTTTTTTAAGCGCAGATATATTACAAACTGAAAATTTATACAAAATAACCGAGTAAAGGATGGTACATCATGAATACGGATAACAACGTTAAGAGTGTAATCTCCATCGGTAGCATGTTAATCATTGGTTTTGCATTATTTGCGTCTTTCTTCGGCGCCGGTAACCTTATTTTTCCTCCGGTTATCGGCCTTGCGGCTGGTAAAAATTGGATTATGGCGCTTATTGGTTTTGCCCTGTCGGGAGTGCTGCTTCCAATTCTGTCATTTGTCGCAGTTGTTCGTTCGGGCGGAAACGAGGAAGGTATAGCGTCCGATATGGGACGCGTTTTTTCTTTTCTTTTCATATCAGTCATCATGCTCTGCACCAGCCTTTTAATAGCTGTTCCCAGAACTGCGGCCACAACTCACGAGCTCGGAGTTGTAACAATTCTCGGAGACACAGAACAGGTATGGACGTCCTGCGTATTTTTCGCTATTGTAGTCTACTTGTCCTTGAATCCCTCGACCGTCGTTGAGACGATAGGTAAATACCTGACTCCAGCACTTCTTATAATAATGTCGGTCATTATCGTGAAGGGCATTTTATCACCGATTAGCACTCCATCTGCCGGAATACCCGACGCCTTTCGTAAGGGATTCGTTGACGGGTATCAGACGCTTGACGTATTTGGAGGGCTGGTTTTTTCAGGCGCGGTCTTCGCAGCTGTCGCCGCGCATCTGCCAGGCGACAGGCGCGCGCAGATGAAAATGGCATACGGTTGCGCGATAGTGGCGGGGCTGGGCCTTCTTTTCGTCTACGGCGGACTCTTATACCTAGGCGCCACAGGTTCGCAAACACTGGATAGAGAGATGGAACATGCAGAACTCATAGTGACTCTTATCGATCAGCTTTTTAGAAACTGGGGACCTATGGCGCTTGCCGTCGCGACTATTTTTGCCTGTTTGACCACAGCCATCGGCCTTACTGCCGGAGCGTCCTACTTCTTCAGCCGAGTCACGAAAGAAAAGTTACCTTATAAATTCAACGTCTCTATCATTTGTACCGTAAGCTTTCTATTTTCAAACCTGGGGATTTCTGCAATAATTGGCTACGCCGTGCCGATACTGGTCTTTATATACCCGACAGCAATTGTTCTGGTATTATTGAATGTATTTCGATGCCGATTCTTCAATAGAGGAACATTCCTAGGCGCCGCTTACAGCACGCTTTTCTTTGGTTTCTTGGAAATGCTGCCAATTCTGGGCGTCAAAATTGACGTTTTACTGTCCGTTATGGAAACCTTTCCATTCGCCGAGCATGGTTTCGTTTGGGCGATTCCTGCTTTTGTGTGCGGCGTCATAGGGACGGTTATGTACAAAGGTAGTGGCGAGTTGCGGGTGGCGAGTTGCGAGTAAAAGAAAAAGACAAAAGATACCTGCATTACTATGGAACTTATGTTTCATAAGCAACTTAACATCATTTGTAAAAGAGGTTAAATAATGCTTATCCGTGCTTTTATTGCTGTAGTTCCGCCTGATGAAGTTGCTAGTTCTATGGAGAGGTTTTTATCACGGTTGCGCCCAATGGCTGACTACAAATGGGTGAACAGGTCGCAGCTACATTTAACACTACGTTTCCTCGGGGAAATAGCGCCAGAAGTTTTTGAAGGGATAAAGACGAAATTAGACGATGTAAGAATACCGCCGTTTCAAATATCCCTTGATCATTCCGGTGCGTTCCCGAATGCTTCCCGCGCGAAAGTATTATGGATATCCGGGGAAACCGGTTCGAATGAACTTAAACAAATGGCGGCGCAAACCGAGCGTATTGCTGTCTCATGCGGTTTAGCGCCGGAAGCCAGAAAATTTTCCCCTCACCTCACCATAGCGCGCGCGAGAGTTGAGGGAAGTATACCGGAAAATTTAATCGCGACCATGAAAGATACCCCCGTATTCTCATGGCAATGTGCTGATTTTGTGCTCATGAAAAGCCAACTGACGCCGCGCGGTCCGATTTATACCCCCGTAAAAAAGTATCAGCTAGAAAAACTCCTTGGCAATATATCATAAGACCTATCTAAGCACAGCAGTAACCTTTTGACGCCACTCCAGAGCTTTCGCGTCATCCCCTTGTTTATCGTACACAATCGCAATGTTGTTATATGTGGACACGGTGTCCAAATGCTCTTTTCCCAACGCTTTTTCAAAAATAACCAAAGCTTTCTCGAACAATTCCAAAGCTTTCTCGTGATCCCCTTTCTTTTCGTAGACAAGCGCTATGTCACAATAAACGCGAGAAGTTACCGGGGCATTTAAACCCATGAGTTTTGAACGGATGAATAACGCCTTCTCATACCACTCAAGAGCCTTGGCGTAATCGCCTTGATTGTCGTAGATCAACGCGATGTTGTTATAAGTACTGGCAGTGTCCGGGTGATAATTGCCAAGAACTCCATCCATAGCTGCCAAAACCTTATCATACCACAAGATTGCTTTCGTATAATCCCTTTGTTTGTGATATACCATTGCAATACCGTTGTATGTTCCGGCGGTGTTCAGATGAACTTTGCCCAGAACTTTTTCTCTAATGGATAAAGCCTTCTCATACCATGAAAGCGCTTTCTCGTAATCGCCCTTTTTGTTGCATACCCTCGCGATACTGCTATAAGTAGCTGCGGTGTTCAGGTGTTCCATGCCCAGCGCCTTCTCTCGGATATCCAGAGCCTTCTGATACCATTCGAGAGCTTTAACGTAATTACCCTGCTTTTCGTAGACATCCGCTATGTCATTATAAATGCGATCGGTGTCCGGAGGCTCATTTTCCAACATTCTTTCACTAACGGACAAAGCTTTCTCATACCATGAGAGCGCTTTTAAACTATCTCCCTGACTATTGCAGACATTCGCTATGCGAAGCGCCGAGCCCTCGAATTCGTTTTGGAACCGCGGTAAAAGCTTTTTAAAGGCCTCATAATAACTCTTAATCTCAACAAAATACACGCTATGCACGGATGCGTTCAAATCAAGTATATTGAGAACGACCTCAAAAGCGCGCTTGCTTTCATGGTCATCTAAGCCGCTATATTCATTCAGGTTGTTTGTCAGCAGTTCCTTACAGGTTTCACTATAACCGTCGCTTAGGGTATCAGGTACACGATCGAAGCCCGGGGACTCCTCCATTAATGTAAAGTCAATGTGGAATTGAAAAGAAGAGTTGAAATTCGGCGCATTCCGGGCTATTTCGAGGCTAAAATACTGAGGCGTCATAAAAACAAAAACATATGGCAATTCTGCCAGACCGTCCCGGCTCGAATTCAGAGCCTGAAAGAATTCAGCGGAGGACAGATTGCCGCAAGACAACTGAAAGTTAGCTAGAAATACTATCTTTGCACCTTTATTAATACGCTTTGATAGTGTGGATTCTGAAAATACATAATCACTTTCCACGTTATTAAAGTCAATTATCTGAACCTCGCCATCCGGGAAACGCCCGCTCATTCTTTCGGCTATTTCGCTCTGTATGGGGCCTGCTTTTGCAAATAGGCAGAAGAATGCTTTAGTCTTCTGAGTAAGAAGTTTTGCATAGAGACGTTCAAATTCAAATCCTTCGAACTTTGGGATGCTCATTTCAGCACCTCCGCAGCAGTCGGCTGATAGAATTCATTTTGCCCATCTTCCTTCGCCAATGCTTTTGGATGAAAAACACTGTAAATACCTCTCAGAGATGACGCTTTCCGAACCATATTCAATTCCCCCCTTAAAAATACTTATCCATAAACTCTTGCGCAGAATAATCTGGAATTATTTCAAGGGATCTTTCTATCCTCTAGAATAATTTATTTGCTATTATAATAACCCACTTTTTAGTAAAATACACAAAATCACAATAAGAATTTCACATTATTACATTGTCAGGAGGAATGAACATGACGCAGGAAAGTAGTAACAATAAAACGCTAATGATATCAAATTTCTTTTGGACTTTGCTTGTGTTTTCAGCGGTCAGCGGTTTTTTTCTATTGGAGAGAATTACGGCTGCCACCCCTGCTTCGAGCGCTCAAGTTTCGCATAGAATTGAAGGAGAGGGATTTGATTCACCGGAAAACGCGGCTCTGGCATATCTTGAGGGATTAAGGGATTTAGACCTCCATCGCATGATAAGCACATTCGCAGTAGAGAGCTATGCAGAAAACTACGATTTCGAAGCCGGGCTGAATCGGGTTCAGGTTTATCAATTCGGGCAGGAAATAAAACTGCCCAACGCTAACGATTTTGCTACAGCCTTGAACATCGAAAGCCGCAGAAGCCGTGTCAGCTTTATAGTTCTTAGCCACTACCTTTACTTATGCCACCCGGAGTTCAACAGAGTTAATTCTATTGTTTTGAAAAGCGAAACAGACATACGCAATTTCATCGCAGAATTAAATATAAATCTCAACACGCCTTCGTTTAAAACGCTTAAAATACTGGGGAGCATACCGCCGTTAGTGCTCCACGATTATTTTCAGAATCCGAAAAACATGGAGAACATGGAGCGACTGGCAACAGTTCGCGGAGCGGATAGCTTAGTGAGCTGCGCAGCCGTTTTCACGCTCGGAGGAAAAGAATATATTCTCTGCCTTGACGCGATTTCATACGGCGGTAAATGGTATATTTCAGAGCTTGGCGGAAATATCGGAATGCTTTTGGCTATCCCCGTTTTTTCAATGGGTACGGCGCCAATTCCGGATGAAAGACGAGATGAGATCTATGAGGTTCTTTCGCCGGTTAAATAACTGACAGGTCTATGTAGAAGCAATTGGAATTTCATATTTCTTTTCTGTATATTTCAAACTAATACACACTTATTCATAAATTCAAGTTATAATAATTAGACGATTGGAGGGAAGAAAATAGGATGCTGATAGACGGACACGGGATAGCGTTTCGCGCCTTTCATGCGGTCCCGATGCTTAACTCGCGTACAGGAACTCCGACGAACGTGATCATGGGATTTATGAACATGCTTGAGAGATTGGAACGTGAATATAAAAGAACGTTTACAGAGACTCGGCAAGCGCTTCATTGCGAGAGCAACGGGGCAACTCAGCCGCCGGGCGGGAATGTTTGTTATAACCTGACCAATAATGTCGGAATTGCAGCGAAAAGCCGCGATGAAACACTTAATACCTACTATTCAAATACAAAAAGTACATCCGCTGAAAATATTCTCAAAAAGAAAAAACGTAGCAAGGAAAAAACGGTTTACTATCAGCCCTCATTGTTTGAAGAAGAAATTTGCATTGAAAGTACTCCTGCTGAAATAGCCGGAGTAACCATAGTATTTGATGCTCCGGGAAAAACATTTCGGCATAATATTTACCCGGAATATAAGCAAACGCGCAAGCCAACCCCTCCGGAATTCAAACCCCAAATTCCTTTACTGATAGAACTTCTGCGTTATCTGGGATACCCCGTAATAATGATAGAGGGGGTAGAAGCTGATGATACTATCGCATCAGCCAGTCGAATATATGACAGTATCGTGGTTTCGTCGGACAAGGACTTATTACAGATACTGCGTCCGGGAGTGGAGATACTGCGCCCGATAAGCGGAGTGTCCACTTTCCGTCATTATGATGTTGCGGCTTTTACAGAGGAGTACGGATTTCCGCCTGAATCAATGCCGGACTACTTGGCGTTGCTAGGAGATACAGTAGATAACCTGCCCGGAGTGCCCGGGATAGGAGAAAAAACAGCTTCACGGCTCATCAGCGAGTATGTTACTATCGAAAAACTTCTTGAGAATATTGAGAACTTAAAACCATCGCATAAAAAGAATTTAATTGATAACAGAGAACAAGTCTACGCCACGAGAGAGCTTAACCGTTTGAAATTTGACGTGGAGCTTGACTTGGATTTATTTAAGCCGACGGAACCGGACTATAAATCTGCAATGTCGCTATGTGAAAAACTTGATCTAAAGCAAATTTGTAACAGGATAACCATGATGCAAAATAAAATGATAAATAATAGGGGATGATTATCATTAAAGAAGCCAATTTGATATGCACAAACTGCGGAAAAAATATTGAGGGAACAAGAGCCTTACGATGCGCTGACTGCGACTCGCCCCTTGATTTAGTGTTCGACGGGCATGGGATAGAGAGTTCAAAGTCATGTTCAGCGGAACGTTATCGCAAGTTCTTTCCTTTTGAACCTCACGAAATTATTTCTATGGGGGAAGGCGCCACGCCAACTGTATATCTCCCCCGCTTAGCGGAAAAGATTGGAGTAAGTTCAATAGGAATAAAGAACGAGAGTATGAACCCAACGTGGTCATTTAAGGACAGGGGGACTTCGTGTTGCACGACGCACGCAAAAGCCCTCGGATTCGACCATATCGGCACAGTTTCTTCAGGAAATATGGCCGCCTCTGTAGCGGCATACGGCTCTTACGCCGGAATGAAAACGACCATACTGGTAAAAGAGAATTTAGCGGATGAAAAGCTTGCGCCTGTGGCAATATATAGAGCGCAATTATTCAGAGTTGCCGGGAATTACGACGACGTTTACACCGAAAGTTTTAAGTTAGGTAAAGCCAAAGGAATTTATTTCATGAACTCGGACGTGCCCTTTCGAGCAGCCGGTTCTCGCTCGATTTCATTTGAAATAGCGGAAAGCTTGAATTTCGACGTCCCTGAGTGGGTCATAGTTCCGACAAGCTCGGGAGGAAATTTAAGGGGGGTAATATCAGGTTTCGCAGACATGAAGAAATACGGTTATACGAGCAGAATACCGCGCTTCATATGCGCTCAGGCTGCAGGATGTTCACCGATAGCCGCAGCATTCGAAAAAGGAGAAATGAAGGTCGAGAGATTTCCGAATCCCGACACGATAGCCCACGCAATTGATAACCCATTCCCGCCAAGCGGCAATGAAACTCTTGCGCTGCTGAGCAAGTATAACGGAGTTGCAATAGGAGTATCCGAAGAATCAATTATTTCGGCACAGGCAGAACTTGCCTCCAACGGTCTTTTTGGACAACCTGCGGCGGCTGTGCCAATCGGAGCGGCGTACGAAGCAAGAAAACGCGGAATAATAACAGAAAAAGACAGAGTAGTAACCGTCTTTACAGGTTCAGGGCTCAAGTACACTGCGGCGTTCGCGAGACATAATCTGTCGTGGCGCGAGTGCCATGTAAGTGATTTAAAAACAGGGATTAGGGATTAGGGATTAGAAAACAAAGAAAAATCATATAGGAGAGATAACAGAAATGAAGAAAATAATTTTCACAGCAGTAGCAATAATTATGATAGCATGTCCAATTGCATGGGCGGCTGAAACCTATATGGAGGCATTTCCGGACGCTAATTTCCGGAACTATGTCTTGGGGGTAGTATTTAGCGGCGACAGGACGGGCGACAGTATTGTTTCGGACGACGATAAAGCAATCATGGCCGCTCGCGCGGAAGTGAACGTTGGATACAGAAATATCGTGAATTTAACGGGAATAGAATATTTCACAGGGATTACAATTCTCAAGTGTTACGGCAACGAGCTGGTATCCATTGATATTTCAAAGAACCTCGCGCTGGAAACTATTGAAACGTCAGGCAATAATCTGACAGCTCTGGATGTCTCAAAGCACATTGCGCTGAAAGAACTCAACTGCGCAAATAACCTTATTACAACGCTTGATGTCACAAAGAACACAGCTCTGGTATCTTTAGACTGCTTCTACAACCCCCTGCTCACGGCATTGGATGTGACTCAGAACACTGAACTCGTGAGGCTCGTCAGCGGTGAGAACTTGTTGACGGCGTTGGATGTTACGAAAAACACTAAACTGGTTATTCTGGAGTGCTGGAACGCGCTGTCTACCCTGGACGTGACAAAGAATACAGATCTGGAACGGCTTCATTTCGGCGGCGCTAATTTAACAACAATAGACTTGTCGCAGAATACGAAACTTAAAGAGTTGATTTGCACCAGCAATCAACTGGTAGAGCTGGATTTATCGAATAACACCGAACTTACATTGCTTTGGTGCGGTGAGAACAAATTGACAGAATTGGACGTATCGAAAAATACTAAGCTGGGCTACTTAATTTGCCGCGATAACAATATTTCAAAACTCACACTTGAAGGCGCGGACGCGTTGTATGAATTGTTAACCGACGGTAATCCGCTTAAAACTTTTGACGTATCAAAAAACTTAGAGATGAAATACCTTTACTGCAGGTTGAGTCAATTAACGGAGCTTGATGTTTCAAAGAATACAAAGCTGATTAACTTTTATTGCACCAGCAACGACCTGAAAGCGCTGAATTTGTCGAATTGCCCAGACTTGGACTGGTTATTCTGCTATGGTAATCAGCTTACAGAATTGGACGTGTCAAAAAACACCAAAATCAGACGGCTATACTGCCAGGACAACTTGCTAACCGAACTGAACTTGTCCAAAAACACAGAACTTGAGTTGCTACAGTGCCAAAACAATAAACTCACTGCCCTGGATGTGACTTACAATCCCAAGCTTATGAATACGAGCATGTTGTACTGCTTTGGAAACTACATGCCGTCACCGGACGCAGTAAAAGGCTGGCAAAGTTTAGGGCTGCAAATAAACAGTCCAGAAAATTTAGTAAGCGGTACTTTCCGCTTCTACCCGCAAAACGAGCTGCCGCCCGACGATGAAGAGGAGTGTGAATTAGGCTGTAACGCGATAAGCTATGGATTCCTCGCGCTCGCACTATTTGGAATTGCAACATTTCTGAAAAACAAGAATTAGGGATTAGAGCTTAGAGGATATAAAAGACAAAGACTTTGGGTTGTCAAATGTAACTTTGTAGGAGCGGCTTGTAGCCGCCCGTTTTAAATACCTTGAATTGCTGGATTTATCATTGAACATTGTATTAGAGTTGGGGTCGCGCCCATGAGCGATTCGCGCCAAATACTCTGAATTGATTGATAATAAAGGACAGGGGTTTTCTTACCCCTGCCCTTTAACTTCTATTTTGTTATAGCTACTAACTCCTCACTCCTAACTCCTAACTGTTTTTCCCTAGTCCCTGTTTTTTAAGCGCCAGAAGCAAAAGCCCTACTAGTCCGCCAAAGACTCCCGCGTTGCATCCGCCTCCGCCCTTATGATCATTTTTCTCAGACGCTATAAATAGCGAACATATCACTTCACCGTTTTCAAGGCCGTCAAGATCAAACACGCCGCCATCCTTTATGAACACGACCAGTTCGTAAACTCCGTCTGGATTGATCTTTCCGTCGAATATCCTATCATTCAAGAGCAGCGTAAACTTCGCGTCCCCAAACTCGGATTCTCTATTCACGTAATCGAAGAGCATTCCTCTGCCGCTCAGAATCATACCTATCAGGTTTATATCCTCCGGATACGATTCCAGAAGCTCCTTTCCGGTCATTGTGAACGAAATTCGCGCTACCGCGCCATTCGGAGTAATAATTCCTTTGAACACCGGCAGAACGTGTAAATACACCGCTTTATCGCTCGTCCACGATTTGTGCTTGTCAAGCACATCTTTCGCTATAGTATCCGCCGCAGGGTCCTTTAGGTAGACCTTATCACCTTCTTCATAGAGGTCGTCAGGATCAATGTCTGTTTTGCCGACCACTTCATTTTTAGGCGGATATACAGGTTTGACGCTAATCGGCCACAACGCGGTTATGACACAAGAACCAAAAACTCCGCTGCCGTCAACTGCCGTTGCGGTTATAGTTGCGACTCCTTCCGCTACTGTCGTTACAACTCCGGTGTTCGACACAGTTGCCACGGCGGGGTTATTACTGCTCCATGTCACTGACGGATTTGTGGCATTAGATGGCAAGACTGTCGCAGTGAAATTATATGTGTAGCCTATCTCTAATACCGCAGATGCCTGACTCACTTTTATTTCAGTTACCAAAACAACAGACGAATTTACCGTAACAGCGCATGAAGCTTTGAGTCCTCTGTCCTTCGTCGTTACGGTTATGTTCGCTGACCCGGCTTTTAAAGCCGTCACTACCCCGCTTTGAGATACCGTAGCTACTGAGTCGTTATCGCTGCTCCACGTTATAGCGGGATTGTCCGCAATCGCAGGGACAATTCCGACTCCTCCTGAGAGGTTGAAGTTACCGCCAGGCGTCATATTGAGAGAACCCGGCGCGAGCGTTATCTGGCTTACAGGGACTCCGACAAGAGACAGTACGCCCCAGATAGTTCCGTCCGCTTTCCCGTCAAGATCGTACCCGCCACCATCCTTTATAAGGAAGAGCAGATAATAGTCGCCGTTTGGATCCAATTCACCCGTGACAATATTGTTATTCATATCCAGAATAGTGAATGTCTTATCGTCCAAAGCATTGGCCGTACCGGTATAAGTGTACCAATCGCCGCTGTCGGGGGGAAGAATGTTCATTAGTCTCACGTTTTCCGGTTTAGATATAAGCCCGTTCATCATGAGTTGATTTCCTTTAACTTTGAACGACACTGCTCCTGTTTCTCCCGGATTGTTCAAGTAGGCTTCAAATATCGGTAACGGTAAAACTTCAGCTACGTCCACGCTAAGTAATTTTTCGGCAATCTCCTTCGCTTTCCAATTCCCAATGGTTAATATACCGTATTCGTTCGTGTGCAGATCTGTCGAACCGACGCCCGGTATTACGCTTGCGACCCAATCGGCTTCAGGCGAAATATCGGAAGGATCAGCCGGAATAATTATTATCGGATCTGCCGAGACGATTCCGACCGGTGTTCCCGGAGGAAGATTAGGCTGCGTTGGGATAATATCATTCGATAAAAATATCGGAGAATCGACATGCACAAGACACGTCGCGGAGTGTCCGCCGTCATGCGTCGTTACGATAATTACAGCGTCTCCCGCGCCTACTGCCTTAACAAACCCCAATGCGTTGACCGTCGCTACAGAAGCGTTGCTGGTGCTCCACATAACTGATTTGTCCGCAGCGTCGCTTGGCGTAACTGTCTCTTTCAATTGGACAGCGAATCCCAGATCAATAGCCGCAGATGTTCTATCAAGAGTAACTCCGGTCACGGAAGAATTACTCACCGTCAGCGTGAATGTCAACTTTGCATCGGGCGATGTCATATTACTGGCAGTTAGGACAACGGGATAACTGCCTAACGGCAACCCCGCCGCGATATCCAGCATATTCCTGAAAGCATTCCACGTGATTTTTCCGCCATAGTCATTGTTCACTGTTACCACGACCGGGCTAGTGCCTGCAATTGCGTATGGGCCAACGGACGCAGGATCGTATCCTTCGTTGAGCCTTTGTGACGACGGTCCGCTGATGCTTGAATTAGCATGCTTGATATCCACCTCAAGCATGAATTGCAGCTCACTTCCAGATCCTGCACTGTTACGGGGAGTCAATCCAAACCCATAATAACCCGCAGACAGGCCAGTCGCAATGTGCAATGTCCTTGTATCTTTGTTCCATGTAATTTTACCGCCGCTATTTATGTCCCTATAATCAACTGAGACAGGCTCTGAACCTGAGATGACATACACGCCGACAGTGAATTCGGGATAGTTATCGGAGAGCCATACATACGTCGGCCCGCTGATTGTCGGCGCAACTCCCGTATCCCTCACCGCTAAAGTGAATGCCAAAGTAGCGTCAGGCTGAACTCCGTTACTCGCAGTCAATATGACGGGATAATCGCCCGATGAGAGACCTGCTGCGATATCCAGCTTATTGGTTGCGCCGTTCCACGTGATACTGGAAGCGCCGGATGTCTTTGTCACTGCTGGAGCTGGAGTGCCAGTGACTGTATAAGCCTCCGTCGAAGTTGCCGCATATCCCACCGAAAGCGACATTGAATTCGGTCCGGCGACGCTTATCGGATCAGGCGCCGAATTCACCGTCAGAGTGAAGGTCGCAGTCGCTTCAGGAGGAGTACCATTTCCGACAGTCAAAACGACAGGATAGCTGCCAACTGTCAGGCCTTCCGCTATATCCAACTTCTTTGTCGAATTATTCCACGTGATACTGGAGGCGCCCGATGTCTTTGTCACCGTGATCGGTTCGCTGCCCGTTATCGTATACTCGCCCGTCGAGGTAGCAGCGTATCCTTCGGTTAGAGACATAGCAACCGGACCGTTGATGGCGGGAGCTACAGAAAGAGCGTTTACTGTTAGCGTGAAGCTCGCCGTGTCTGTGAGAGTTCCATTACTGGCAGTCAACACAACAGGGTAGTTACCGGCTGAGAGGCCGCTCGCGATGTCTAATTTCTTTGTGGTATTGTTCCATGTGATATTGTCAACTCCTGATGTCTTAGTCACCGTGATTGGCGCTGTCCCTGTTACTGTGTACTCTCCCGTCGATATCGGAGAGTATCCGGCAGTAAGCGTCATTGTAGCCGGCCCCGTGATGCGGGGTGGTGAAGTGCTCCACCTTGCCGAGTATTGCTTATTTCCTGTATCAGTTGTTGAAATTACGGTTACTCGCGTGGAAGCTTCATACCATCCGTCGAAAGAATAGCCTGGCTTTGTTGGCGCCGTCGGCAACGTCAGCCCTATTCCTTGAGTATAGCTGCCCCATGAGCCGGGTTGTTGTACGCCGCCGTCGAGATCGTAAGTGACAGTATAGAAATTGAACGGGCGCACTTCCACGCCGATGTTCAGTTTTGGATAATTTCCGCTGTCCCAGTACCACGGACCCGCAGAAGTGAATTGCCAACCGTTGCCCGAATATGTCGTCTGCGTCATGAGTTCGGTCGCTGTCTTTACGCCGCCGTTTGCTCCATTCGGGTTATTTTCAGTGATAACCGCATTGTTCAACGTGGATAACTCATAGCGGTACGAATTTTCTATTTTTCCGGTGGATTGTATGCTTCCCAGCCCGCCGGCGTCATTACCTGTGGAAACAATATTACCGGCGGCATAGCAGTTTACGATACTACCATCGTCATAACCCGAAAATCCGCCGGCATAATTACCGGTTATTTTGACATTGCCTGTTGCGTAGCAGTTTGTTATGCTGCCGCCGGATACAACGCCCACAAACCCGCCGCCGAAATTCGTGCCCGAAACATTGCCTGTGGAGTAACAGTTAAGGATGCTCCCGCCGCTTTGAATTCCTACCAGCCCTCCGATGCCGGTTCCGGTTCCAGTTATATCAACGTAAGAGTAGCAGTTTTCGATTCTGCTGTTTTGTTGAAAGCCCACAAGTCCGCCTATATAATTCTCTTTACTTGAGACATTGCCGCCTATAACGTAACAGTTTTCGATACTCCCGCCTCTATTCGCTCCCATGAGCCCGCCGACAGGATAACTACCGGAAACGCCGCGAGCGTCAATCACTATCCCGAGGTTCTTGATCTTCGCGTTATATGTATCCGAGAACAACCCCATATAAGACATATCGCTGCGATCAATCCACAGGCCGGTTATTTTGTACCCGGCGCCGTCTAAGCTACCGGAAAAAGCGGAACCATAGGTCGCTAAAGTTATATCGTCGCCTATCGGCAGCCAACCCTTGGCGCCCCATTTGGCGTATCCGTCGCCGCCGCTTGCAAGATAAGCGGTCAGATCAATATCGTTACCCAGCTTACAAATTAAAAATAAGCATCCGCGAACTGCGTCAAGCTCCATTGCATTGGTGATGATATAGGGATCAGCTTCTGTACCGCTTCCGTTTTTGAAAATGTAAGGCCCGAATTTGGCGTATTTATGCGAATTACTGTAACTGTATGCTTCGCTCGGATACATTTTTAGAGTTCCCGAGGCAGGCTCTCTTGCATCCGTGTTCACCGCCCAGGAATAAGAGTATGGAAGCTTAATGGCGTTGCTCGAAAACGCCCTCGAATTACCGAGAGCTATGGTCGTGTTACCCGAATTCATAATTTCCATTTCTATGAAAGAGAGTCCGATACTATTTGCCGAAGTTGATTCTGAGGCGTTTGCTTTGAGGACGCCCATGCCGCTCATGACCAATTTGTCTTCGCATGTAATGCCGTAAGCGGCGTCACTGCCATTATAGACAGTTCTATAGCTGTTTACGCTGCCCATCCATGCAATAACCGACGCTGATCCTTTTAGCTTCAGCGCTGTTTTGGCGGGGGTTCCCCACGTGAAACCATTGAGTATGAGAGAACCTGTTCTTGTACGTTGATTTACTGTAGGGTCCCATGAGTATACTGTCTTCTGCCCTGCGTATTCGTAGGCGGGATTTATCGCGCCGCTGCCGTCAATATCAAGGTACAATTTACCGTCACTATGAATCAGGCTGTAGTCAGTAGGGACGAGTATATTAACCTCCCGGCCCGGGCCATCCTGCGCGCCGCCGTAACCAATGTGAGCGCCGTCCCTTACGCCTCCTGCACTTGCGATACCGGCGCCGCCCGCGCGTATAATCGGACCATACGAGTCAATGGTTATCAAGTTACCCGTCGTATGCACATCGCCTGCAGAGCTAACTCCGCTGCCTGTACCGCCGGACCCGATGCCTGCGCCGGCGCCCTGTTGAGAATTGCCGCCGGTTGCGGTTACGGTTGAGTCTCCTATAATAGTAATTGTACCTGCAGCGCCGGATTTCTCTCCGCTAAGTGAGCCGCCGCTGCCTATGCCCGCGCCGCCGCCGGTCGCAAATACTCCTTCTCCGCCTTGGGCTATGATAGTTCCGCCCTTTATCGTTATTGAACCGCCAGCGCCTAAATGCCCCAAGCCGCCGCCGATGCCCGCGCCTCCTTGACCGCCTGTCGCATTAACTTTTCCATCGTTAATTATTATTACGCCGCCGGGGTGATTGTTGCCGCCTCCGATGCCCGCGCTACTGCCGCCGCCCCAGGCTGTGACCGAACCGCCGTTGATGGTAGTTACGCCGCCGGGGTGACCGTTACCGCCGCCGATACCCGCCGCCCAGTTACCGCCGCTTGCCGTGACATCTCCGCCGTTGATGGTAATTATTCCGCCGTCGCCTCCGGAGCCGCCGCCGCCGATGCCCGCGCCGTAGCCTACGCTTGAGGCTACTACCACGCCGCTATTGATTACTACTGTGCCGCAGGTTCCGTTGCGCGCGTCGACGCCGCTCGTGCCGCGCCCTCCGCCGATGCCTGCGCCATAGGCGCCGCCTATTGCCGTCAGTGAGCCGGCGCCTCCGATGGTCAAATTTGAGCCCGTTGGAGCTTCCAGCGCCGCTCTATCGCCGCCGCTTACAAGCGTACTGTTTCCTGTCAGAGTCATTCTAACAGTAGCACCCGTCATATTGAAGGCGCAAACTCCGGTAGCATCGTTCACGTCAATATTTAAACCATTGAGCGTAATATCAGCGTTAACGCCGGGTTTAACAACAACCCTGTCGGCAGTGGTAACGCCGCTGATGGTATAAGCGCCATTCAGTGAGATGACGTATTCATTATCGCTATACGTCCAACCGCCGGTAGTACCCGTGATGACAAGATCCGCCGCCCCCGTAGCGCTTGGGGCAAAGACTAAAACAATAATTACCAATACAGCCAAGAAAACTTTTTTCATACCCCTTCCTCTCCTTCGTTTACTACATAGAATTGGAATTAATAAGCATTTACAAATTTGCACAAACTCTTTAGTATGTATCGGCTTAATGATGATAGTAATTGAATTTCCTTATCATGAAGACAGGGACGAGGTAAAGACAGTGTGGAGTGTGGAGTGCAATGTCATTAAGTTAAGAGCAGCCAATCAAAAATCTCAAGTCTTTGCGCCTCGGCAAAGCCGCTCTTCACGCCCGCGTCTCAGGAGGAGCAACGCGACGGAAGTGCCAGCGAAGCGATAGGTATTTTGCGGCGCGGCAATCCAGTTGTCTTTTAGTTTTTGCCTTTTGATTACTTTTATGGTAATCCAGTGTTCTTTAGTCTTTGCTTCTATTTCGGCTCACGATAAGCTGCGCAATCCAGAGTCTTTTAGCTTTTCATTGTGCATTGTGCATTGTATTATAGAATTCATCCTGCTATATTCATTATCAAAAAGTTTTTAGACTTTGAAGTTCAATATTGACTACTTCATGGTCTTTAAACGGACAAAATACAACAACAAATCAGGAATTATGGAGAGGACATAGGTGACTAAAATGAAAGTAATCGCAATTAACGGAAGCCCAAGAAAGAACTGGAATACAGGCACTTTATTAAGCAAGGTGCTTGAAGGCGCAGCTTCGCAAAGCGCGGAAACGGAACTGGTAAACTTGTACGACCTGCAATACAAGGGATGCACAAGCTGCTTTTCGTGCAAAAAAATTGATGGTGAACGCGCCTGTGCAATGAATGACGACTTGACGCCTCTGCTTGAAAAATTACGGACAGCGGACGCTATTGTCTTCGGCTCGCCGATTTACTTCATGAGCGTCACTGCTGCAATGGGCGCTTTTATGGAGCGATTCCTGTTCCCGTACAGCATATACAGCATGGAAATTCCCTCTGTTTTCCCACGAAAAATCCCTTCTGGTTTTCTGTACACCATGAACATAAAAAAAGAGCAGGCGGAAATGATGTCATTCTTAATGGCCAGTTTGAAACCGTTTGAGTTTTTTACAGAAATGATATTAGGAGAAAAACCTGAAATACTGTACTCATACAATACTTACCAGTATTCGGATTATAGCAGATACGAACATTCCATTTTTTCGGAGCCCGAAAAAGCAAAGCAGAAAAAGGAACAATTCCCTATAGATTGCGAGCAGGCGTTTCAAATGGGCGTAAAATTCGCAAGCCAATTTCACAGCGCATAATAGTGGCTGGAACTACTGCCTCATTAGGTTGTCGGCAAAAATGACGCTCTCGGCAATAAATAATCGCAGCAGGTCGTTTTTTCCCTGTTGCTGGGTAATCTCTAAATATTTGTAATAAGCATACTTGCGCTCTTTTATAATCAGCGGCGGCGTCACCTCGCTTTGTAACGCATGTATAAACATAATTAACCGGCCTATGCGTCCGTTTCCGTCGCTAAAGGGGTGTATTTGTTCAAAAGCGGCGCGCGTCCATGCTAAACGCTCCATAAGATTCTCTGCGGGCTTGTTGATATTTATTATTAGTTCCTCTATTTTCTCCGGTACCCTTTAATATAAAGGTTTAGGAGATATTATGAGCAAGCAGAATAACTATTCCAGATGGCAGAAGAATACCATCAAAATTCCTGTTTGAAAGGGTTTACCCATGGGTAAACACCGATTACGAACGGGCAGGCAGGCGAGAAAAGATTTTCATTACCGATACGGGACTTATGACCAACCTTTTAAACTATCGCCTTGACGATATTTTGCTTGATCATGACCGTTCCGGAAAAATCATTGAAACTTTTGTTTTCAACCAACTGGCAGCGTTTTGTGATTTAGAAAAATCTTTTTTGCTCCGTCATTACCGAGATCGAACGGGGAGAGAGATTGATTTCGTTATAGAAAATGACCGGGGCGAGATATTGGGAATTGAGGTCAAATCAAGTTCAAGTTACTCTGCAAGCGACGCCCGTCATTTACTTTGGTTTAAGCAAAATATCGTTAAAGACAAGCCTTTTACCGGCATCATAATGTATACCGGTGAAAATACAATTTCTTTGGGCTACAATATTTACGCACTCCCAATGGCTGCGCTATGGAATTAATGCAAGAATTACAAAACCATTCCAATATTAACATCTGCTATTGGGCAAACGACGCCTCGTCCCGGGCTGAGGTCGAGTTCATCATACAAATTGACGACCGGACTATACCTGTAGAAATCAAAAGTGGCACGAATCTGCGCGCTAAGAGTTTGAAAGTCTATATCGAAAAATACCGCCCGCAAATTGCCATTCGTTCGTCACAGGCAAAGTTAAAGCAAACTGGCAACCTTTACGACGTACCTCTGTACTTGCTTAGCAGCTACATTTCTAAGTATAATGACTAAACGCTGTTTTTTGTCGCTGAGAGTGCTATATTGTCATTGGTCATCTTTACGACAAAGCGGAACGTTGAATAAAGTCATAGATTTTGTATGAGCGCCAAACGCGTGTTTTCTGTTATATTGCTCCCCAAACCCCAGTATGCCCAAGGAGGATAAAAAGCTATGCTGAACTCAATGAAGGATGTATTGAAAAGAGTTATTCCGGTTTTAGCGGCAATTATGCTGTGTCTCGCGCCAGTGTCCGCAGCCTTGGCTGCGGCAGTTACGTCTACGATTTCTAGCTCAAGTGGATGGACGTCTCATACCCTTGCGCTCGCAAGCGACGGCACGGTTTGGGCTTGGGGAATCAACGTAAGAGGCCAATTAGGCGACGGCACAGAGACGAACAGAACTAAACCTGTACAGGTATTGAATCTGAACGGTATTACTGCGATTGCGGCGGGATGTTCTTTTTCCCTTGCACTGAAAAACGACGGCACGGTTTGGACTTGGGGATTTATTGGCAGAAGACAAGGAGGCACATACTTTCATATAAGTAAACCTGAGCTGGTGTCGGGCTTGAACGATATTGCGGCAATTGCAGCGGGATTGGATTATTCCCTTGCGATAAAAAACGACGGCACGGTTTGGGGTTGGGGATCTAATGGCAGAAATTCAACTCAAAACACTAAGACGTATAGTAAACCTGAGCAGGTGTTAGGCCTGAACGATATTACAGCAATTAGTGCGGGATGGCATCATCATTGCCTTGCACTTAAAAACGACGGAACTGTTTGGGCTTGGGGAATTAACTATAATAGTCAGCTTTACGACGGGAGAACAAACTCATACATAGATACTCCTGTTCAGTTGTCGGGCTTAAGAGATATTACGGCGATTAGGGTGGGAGTGACTCATTCGCTTGCGCTCTCAAACGACGGCACGGTTTGGGCTTGGGGACTCAACAGTTATGGGGAACTAGGCGACGGTACAAATACGAAAAGCTATACTCCCGTGCAGGTGTTGGGCCTGAACGGTATAAGGGCAATAGCAGCAGGAGATTTAAATTCCTTTGCGCTCTCAAACGACAGTACGGTTTGGGCTTGGGGAGAAAACGAATATGGTTTACTCGGAGATAGTAAAGATAAATACAGCTATACTCCTGTGCAGGTACCGGGCTTAAACGATATTGCGGTGGTCACGGCGGGATTTGCGCTCTCAAACGACGGTACGATTTGGGCTTGGGGGAAAACTGCATATGGTCAGTCCGGCGACAGCACAGACGTCAATAATTTCGTGCATACAGCTAGGGAAATCGGTTTTAACCTATATAATACTCCTACGGTCACGAACGTAACGGCGTCAGCTCCAGAAGGGACCGGCAGCGGATATTACATAATCACCGGCTTATTCGTTTTAGTTTCGATAGCTGTGTTAATTACCCTGAAGAAGATATTTAAATTTCGTCGATAAAAGACAATTAACCGCGAAACACGGGAAAAACACGAAAAAAGATAGTTGTTATTAGTGGCGATCGTCCAATCCGGCGGATTAATCAGTCAGTATGATTAAAGCAACATGTGTAATGTATCCAGAATACCGATGTCTAAAAACCGGAATAAAGCGGCGACAGCTGTTATAACCCCTATAACGGCAAGTGTTATCTTAATTGTGGAATAAGGCCTGTTACCGCACACCTTGCCGGTCTCGCCGTTTATCGGTATCTATAGGTTTTTCCCATCATTGGTGGAAATGAAAGAAAAGGGAAAGTTTTCCGTTCCCATGTTCAATTTTGGGAAATTATTGTAGTCCCAATACCACGGAGCCTCACGGGTTGAATCGTTGAATTTCCATGAGTTACCAGTATATGTCTTCTTTGACGTTAGCTCAGCTGAGGTCTTTGTACCACCGTGGACGCCGTTCGGATTGTTCTCCGTTCGTACTGCGCCATTTATTTTAACACCTGCATAACGGTAACTGTTTGTGATTTTATTAGTACCATTTTTGATGTTTTTATCTTGTTTATTTTCAAACTTATCTTGCCGCCCAACCAGCCCGCCGATATAGTTGCCGCCGCTGACATCGCCGGTGGAGTAGCAGTTTTCAATGATATTAGTACCGGCGGTTCTGAAAGCGTCCATGATAATATCGCCGATAGTGTTAACACCGTTGTCATTTCCAATCACAACTGCATTAGCTAGATATTGTGATCCTACCAGCCCTCCCAGCCCTTCGACATAGTTACTTCTACTGCCACTGACTTTGCCGGTGGCATAACAATTTGAGATAGTGTTAATGTTTGTCCTGTAAACAATTTCGGCGTATTGCGATCCCACCAGCCCGCCAACTATACAACGCACTTCAGTACCAGTTGCAGTAACATTACCGGTTGCGTAACAGTTTACAATGGTATTGGAGCTGTTTTTCCTGCTGACTTGATTTCCGACCAATCCTCCGGCATCACTTTTTGCCGTAACATCACCTGTAGCGTAGCAATTTGCGGTGGTAACGGCGCCGCTATTGTAACTACTCAGACGTCCTACCAGTCCTCCGGCCATATCTCTTGACGCCGTTACGTTTCCTGTTGCATAACAGTTTGTGACGGTAGTTTCACCACTGTGTGAAAAAACACTGCCCGCCATCCCCCCGGCGCTGAAGCGCATAGCAAATACATTTCCGGTAACATAGCAGTTTTCTATGATACTAGCGCCGTTTCTGCTATTTTGAGATCCTATCAGTCCGCCGACAGACTCGTCTCCTACGACTCCTCCTTTATCGTTGTCAATCTCCACGCCAAGGTTTTTGATTGTCGAGTTTTGTGTTTCCCCGAACAAACCCACATACCCCTGAACACCTCGGTTTATCCAGAGACCGGTAATCTTATGCCCGCTTCCATCAAAACTTCCGGTAAACATGCTTTCGCGATTTCCAATTGGTTCCCAGCCCTCAGCGCCCCATTTTTCGAATCCGGCGCCGAATGCGAGATAATCGGTCAGGTCTATGTCGTTGTTCAGCTTGTAGTGTTTATCCAAGCCGTTACGAACGTTATCAAGCTCTGACGCCGTTGAGATGATAATTGGGGGTGAGGTGACAATTGGGGTATTTGGCGAACCTCTCAGCGCTATCCATGTGCCGAATACAAAAATTAAAACTATCGAAAGCACTAAAAGTAATGCTGTTTTTAAATTGATAAATCTTTTTCCTCTTTTATTTTTGTAATCTATCTCATCAATACTGTTGGTGTCCTTCATCTGCTCAATCGCATCACGAATCTGATTTAACATTTTCTTTTCTTTTTTCATTTTCATTTTGCCCCTGTTATAGAGAAGCATAAACGCCGCAACGGTAAGCGCGAAAGCAGTAATCAGGAGTAAAACGCTAAAAAATGATAAGGGGCTGAACTTCAGGTATGCGATGGCGGCGACCATAGCAGTCCAAACGGTGGTAATCAAAAACGCGCAAGCAATTCGCCCGGCTTTGACGACAGGGCTTAGAACAGAAATGATGCCAAAAGCAGGCATAAAAAGTAAAATTGAAATAAATATATAGAATATCCCTATCAGTTGCATGCCAATCATTTTTAAATTATAGTAATTGTTTCCGG
>Ga0082212_10001015_pt1 | contig 41099 bp, 39 predicted proteins | sample TergutNt197P3_FD_71548 | JGI IMG/M metagenome (GOLD analysis project Ga0082212, IMG submission 71548) | Neocapritermes taracua P3 segment gut microbial communities from Petit-Saut dam, French Guiana - Nt197 P3 | ecosystem: Host-associated > Arthropoda: Insects > Digestive system > Gut ...
GCTTAGAAGCGCACAATCGCGTAGAATCGAGCGCGTTAAATGTTCGCCTGCTCTGTGTGGCCGGCTCAAGAAGCATCATATGTTTTTGGAATATTATGCTACAACAATTAATTGGTGCGCCCATATTCCTGTTCACCTTCTTTTCTCCTGTAAAATTTTATCCCACCTTTACTAAGGGTATCAAAATATAAACAACGACGATGGGGACGTATCAAAGACGCATGAGAGATGCGCCCTGGGAACACACTATAACCTAGATCCAACTGCCTTCGAAAGGAACATATCACGTGCTCAACAGACTCCTTAAACAAACAGACCTGCTGGTTGCAGTCGCCCTGGTCAGCATAGTTGTGATGATGGTCGTCCCGCTGCCAACGCCGGTGATCGACCTTTTGATCGCCTTCAACATCAGCGCTGCGGTGGTCGTGCTCATGCTGGCCGTTTTTAACAAAGAACCGTTGGAATTCTCTGTGTTTCCTTCTCTGCTGCTGGTCATTACCCTCTTCAGGCTGGCCCTCAGCGTCTCCACCACGCGCCTGATATTACTCAATGCCAATGCCGGAGACATCATCAGAAAATTCGGCGAATTTGTCATACAAGGCAACGCGGTGGTGGGCTTCATCATCTTCATCATCCTGGTCATTGTCCAATTCCTGGTGATTACCAAAGGGGCCGAGAGGGTTTCCGAAGTCACAGCCCGGTTTACACTGGACGCCATGCCTGGCAAACAGATGAGCATTGACGCGGATCTGAACGCCGGCATCATCTCCGATGAAGAAGCCCGGACACGGCGTAAAAACATTCAACGGGAAGCTGATTTTTACGGAGCTATGGACGGCGCCAGCAAATTTATCAAAGGGGATGCTATCGCGGGCATTCTTATTGTTGTCATCAATATTGTCGCCGGACTCGCCATTGGGATGACGATGAAGGGTATGGACGCGATGACGGCTTTGCAGACCTATACCATTTTGACTGTGGGGGACGGTCTTGTGACTCAGATTCCGGCGCTGCTCATTTCCACATCCACAGGCCTGGTGGTGACCCGGGCAGCCAACGACACGAATTTGGGGCAGGATATTGTTGCCCAGTTCTTTCAAGCCCCCAAGGCTATGTATGTGACAGCGGGGGTGATGATCGCTTTGGGTTTGTTGGGGATGCCGATTATTCCGATGTTTGGCCTGGCCGCCGTTTTCATTTTTATTGGCCGCCGCTTGGCCAAAGCGTCTGTGGATCAAGGGGTTCAGGAGACTGAAGCGGCACTGGAGCAGGAAGTGGAAGAGACGAAAAAGCCTGAAAATGTCATGGGCGTTCTGGCTGTGGACAACATGGAACTGGAGATTGGCTATGCCTTAATTTCTCTGGTAGATACCGGACAGGGAGGGGATCTTCTGGAACGCATTATTTTGATCCGGCGGCAGATTGCCAGCGAGATGGGGTTTGTGGTGCCGATCATCCGTGTGCGGGATAACATGAATCTGCAGCCGAATCAATATGTGATCAAAATCCGCGGCGCTGAACTGGCGTCAGGGGAACTCCACGCTGAGCAGTATCTGTGTATGACAGGGGGATTTGAAGATGAAGAGCTGCCAGGCATTCCGACGAAGGAGCCCGCGTTTGGTTTGGACGCGAAATGGATAAATGCAAGCTTAAGGGAGCAAGCTGAAATGTCGGGCCATACGGTGGTGGATGCGCCAACAGTGCTGGCGACCCATCTGACAGAGATCATCAAGTCCCAGGCTCATGATTTGCTGAGCCGCCAGGATGTAAAGGTCCTTATCGACCATGCCCGGGAACAGAGTCCGACTGTTGTGGACGAGCTTGTGCCGGAACTGTTGACGATTGGCAACGTGCAAAAGGTTTTGAGCAATCTTTTGAAAGAGCGTGTTTCGATCAAAAACTTGCCGGCTATTTTAGAGAGCCTGGCGGATCACGCGGTGGCAACCAAGGATTTGGATCGCTTGACGGAACATGCGAGGCAGGCTCTGGCACGTCAGATTGTTCAGCCCCTGCTTGATGAAAAGAGGATGTTGTCTGTTTTGACATTGGAGCCCCGCATAGAGCAGATGATTCTGGACAATATTAAGCCTTCAGAATATGGATCCTTTGTCAATCTGGATCCGATTGTGGCTCAGAGGCTCATCACGGAAGTTGCCGCGGATGTTGAAAAAGTTGCGATGAATGGCTACAATCCGGTGATTTTATGTGCCCCTCTTGTGCGCATCAATTTAAAACGCATGACAGAGAGGCATTTGCCCCATTTGACTGTTTTGTCCTATAACGAACTGGTTCAGGGTATTGAAGTTCAAGCGTTGGGAATGGTGGTGTTGGAACAGAATGCGAGTTAAACGTTTTGTCGGAGACACTGTTGCGGAGACCGTGTCAAAAATCAAGCAGGATCTTGGTCAAGAGGCGATTATTCTCCAGACACGGCAGTTCAAAGAAGGTGGGTTTCTGGGGTTGTTTGGGCAGACTAAGGTGGAGATAACAGCAGCCCTTGATGATCAGGGAATGCCGGGTTATGGGGAGCTGGGCACAGAAAGTCAAGCAGGGGCGGGAAATAGATCAGACACAGGTCAGACAGATACGATAGGACAGACGGGTGTGGCTGAGCAAGCGGGGGTAGACGTGGTCAGACGGACGAGTGCAGTCAACGAGGCTGCCGGCCAGGCAGATTCGTTTGGCGGTTTTGCGAACATAGCGGGTCATGGGGGTGCTGCCGGCCATGGGGGCATGGCAGACCGAACCGGCGCCTTGGGTATGCCCGGACAGACGGGCATAGCCGGTCAAACAGGTATAACCAACCAGGAAAGTGCAGCCGGCAGGGCAGAGACGACCGAAGTAAAAGCAGATGGCGCCAAGACAAGTACAGGCGCCAAGACAAGTACAGGCGCCAAGACAAGTACGGGCGCCAAGACAAGTACAAGCGCCAAGACAAGTATAGGCGCCAAGACAAGTACGGGTACCGGGGCAAGTGCAGATGCCAAGACAAGTACAATTGCCGGGGCAAGTACAATTGCCGGGGCAAGTGCAGGCGCCAAGACAAGTACAGTTGCCGGAGCAAGTACAGCTGCCAGAGCAAGTACAGTTGCCAGAAGCAGCACAGATGCCGGGTCAAGTACAGTCGGCCAGAGAGATACAGTTGGCGAGATAAGTCCGCCAGCCGGCTGGGCAGGGTCAGGAAAAGGGGCTGAGAAATTGAATACCGTTCATGCGGAGACTCATGTTGTACAGGAACCACAGGAACCACAGACACCATGGAGGACTGCTGATGGCGGCACAGAGAAGCTCCTGCGGAGCATCGCCCAGGCAAGGGTGCAAAATGCCTTGGGAGAGGCGGCGCGTGTGATGGTCGGTGACCCCAAAAATGCTGTAAGACCTGTGGACACGGCAAAGATTACAGGAGTTACGGGTGCAGGAGCTGAAGGGAGTGTAAACGCATCTGATTCCATAAAGAGGGAGTCTCTGGCAGAGATGGCCGCCATGAAAGATGACATGAAAGAAATCATGACTCTGACCAACGAAATCCACCATTATCTGAACGCGGAAAGCGGGGGAGCGGGTTTTGTGCCGGAGTCCCTGCAAAAGTGGCGGAATTATCTTTGCCGCCGGGGGGTCAGTGAATCTCTGTGCCGGGAGATGATGTTTGAAGTCCAGATTGCGTTGAAGGAGGATCAGTGGAAGAATGATCGTGAGGTTTTTACTGTTCTGAAAAATATTATTCTCGTCAAATGTTCGCGGACACAGGCTCTGGATATCAACGCTCTGAAGCAGGAAGGCAGGCCCTTGGTCATAGCGCTGGTGGGGCCTACAGGTGTGGGAAAAACCACGACAATCGGGAAGTTGTCCGCAGGGTTAAGCATTATAGAGTCTCGTAAAGTTGGGCTTATCGCGGCAGATACCTACCGAGTGGCCGCCGTGGAACAATTGCGAACCTTTGGCGAGATTCTCGGTATTCCTGTAGATGTGGTTATGAGTGCGTCAGGGCTGGCAGAGTCTATTGCCAAACAAGAGGATAGGGATATTATCCTGATCGATACTGCCGGTCGCAGCCCCAATCATGTTATGCATATGGGGGAACTGGAAGACCTGATGAACGCTGCTCAGCCTGATCTCACGCTGTTGGTCGTCAGCGCTACCACCAACCCGGAAGAACAATCTCTCATCCTGGAGAAGTTCCGACCTCTGTCAAGTCATTTTATCTTGACTAAATTGGACGAAAGCCGATGTGAGGGAGCTGTGCTGGATTTGGTAACCCGGACGGATTTGCCCCTGACCTATCTTACCAACGGCCAAAATGTTCCTGATGATATTGATGTGGCAACACCCGAAAAGCTTATGGGATGGATTTTGGGGCAAGGGGCTAAAGGAGATGCGTCATAGTTTACAGAGTGAATTCCGGAAGTTATGGCGATACTAGAGATTGAAGAAGACATATTGAAGAAGCCAGATTGAAGAAGGCAGATTGAAGGAGCCATAGAGAGGGGAAGCCTGTGACGGTCGTCAAGTATATTGAGGGCAGAACTTTAAAAAAAACTCTTCGGGCGGGCCTGTCGGTGGAGCTGTGGATCAAACAGGGCGAATACCGCGGATGCTACAGAACAAGAATCGAAGACACAGAAGAAGGTATTCTCATTCTTGGCGTGCCTTATATGGCGCAAGGGTTTGTGCCGGTACGGCCCGGTGAAAAAATCGAGGTGGTTTTTGTTACGGAGGCAGGCCCCTATGGGTTCGAAGAAGAGATTTCAAGTCTTCAAGTGGAGACTCTGCCGACTTTTATGGTGCCATGGCCTAAAATAGCGAAACGAATTCAGCGTCGGCGGTTTGTCAGACTAGCTTATTTTCAGGACATCCAATACCAAGTGATGGATGAAGAAAAAAACCCGGGCGATAAGCAAGAGGCTCAGACTTTGGATTTGAGCGGGGGAGGACTGCTTTTGCAAACGCCTCAGCTCCTTACAGAAGGAGACAGAATCCTAATCTATCTGAAGGTCAAATCTGAAATTGTACAAATCCCGAGCCTTGTGAGACGGGTTGAAGAAGTCGAGTTCACTCTGAGAACCGGAGACAGCCAAAAAAGGTATAGAGCTCGCATAGAATTCGAAGAAATCCCCGAAAGAATCCGGGATAAAATCATCAGGAAGGTTTTCGATATCCAGCGGGATTTGCGCAGAAGGGGGTTGATATAGTGGATAAATTCAGCGAAATGCAAGTGGGAGCTCTGTGCGAAATGGGAAATATTGGAGCCGGCAACGCTGCAACGGCTCTGTCTCAACTCCTTGGGTTCAAAATTGACATCACAGTGCCCCATGTTCGAGTGGTTCCTATCGACAGCATGGAGGCTTGGGGGGACCGAGGCGAAATCAAAATTGCTCTCTACCTGAAGGTGGAGGGGGAGGTTTCGGGCAAAGCCCTTTTCCTGATGAGTACAAAAAGCGGGGAATTTATCGTGAAAACTTTGATGGGCGGAAAAGAGGGCTTGGATTTATTTCATGATGAGATGGCGTGTTCGGCCATCAAGGAAATAGGAAACATTCTGGTGAGCTCTTTTTTAGTGGCTTTGACAAATTTCTCCGGCGTTCAGATGCAATCTTCGGTTCCAGCGCTCAGTATTGATATGTTGGGGGCCATGCTGCAGGGAATTTTTCTGGATAGCGAAGATGTTGGGGAGGATATTCTTGTTCTTGATACGGAATTTTCCGGGATTAGCGCTATTGAGGGAATATTTATGTTCATTCCCAATGGGGATTCATTAAAGAAACTGCTAGGAGCTTTTGGGTTATGAACACACTGATCGTGGGTATGGCAGACTACAAAATTTGTAAAGTTCCGGATTCTCTGATGACGATAGGTCTAGGATCTTGTTTGGGTGTGTGCGTTTATGATCAGATGTCCAAGGTGGCGGGGATGGCGCATATCATGCTGCCGAGCTCCAGGGATATACTTGAGAACAACCCCCTGAAATATGCGGATACATGTCTGCAAGCGATGCTTGAGGATATCAAGAAATCTGGCGGTGTGCCGTCCCGGCTTAAGGCCAAGATGGCCGGTGGGGCGCAGATGTTTTCTTTTGGCGGCGGCACATCGACTATGCATATCGGCGAGAACAACACTCAGGCGGTGACGAAGGAATTGAAAAAATACGGAATTCCGATTATAGCTCAGGATGTGGGAGGAAATGCCGGCAGGACGATTACCTTCGATATTGAGACGGCTGACCTGCATATTAAGACGGTGAAAGCGGGCGGAAAGGTGATTTGATGCGATCAGAGACGCGTCGGCGTATGGAGAGATGGGCTCTGGCGGTGGCTTTGGTCTTGGCCAATGGGTCCATGCTTTTTGGATTAATGTATCATAGCGAATTGATTTATTCCACATGTAAAGCTGTGGTTATTTTTGTGGTCATGTATGTGTTATGCCGTATTGTTATCGTGGTTTGGGATAAAGCCGGGCCACAGGAAGAATCAGAAACGGAAACGATAAAAACCACCATGGATATGCTTGATGATCTGGATGAAAGAGGGATCAAGGTAACATATAATCCTTTGGATGAGCCAGAGGAAGAACAGGGGTCTGAATCCCTGGAGTCCGAAAAACAGGTGAGTGAGGAGCGGCCAGGTGAGGAATAAACGGGTTCGACATAGAAAACAATAGAAATAAAGATTGACTTTTTGCACCAGAATCACATACCGAATGAGGAGGCAATGGGGATGAGTAATGGGTATGAAACGGCAGTGAAAAAGACTGTCTGGTCGGAGTCGGAAATTGAAAAATATTTGCCGCTGGTAAAAATCATTGCCAATCGACTGGCAATTTCCCTGCCTCCTTATGTGTCAGAGGAGGATTTGGTGGGATATGGGGTTTTTGGACTCCTTGAGGCGATGCAGCGGTTTGAGGCGTCTCGCGGCGTTAAATTTGAGACGTATGCCAGTATTCGTATTCGTGGCGCCATGATTGACGGACTGCGCACTATGGACTGGGTTCCTCATTCGGCCCGGCAAAAAGTGAAACAGGTTCGCAAGGCTTTTGAAGAGATGGAGGCCCAGGAGGGGATGGCGAATATTGAGGGCGTGGCTCGTTTTTTGAATATGTCTGAGGAGGATGTTTACACCAATTTACTCAACGGACAATATATGACGCTTGTCTCGTTGGACGAGCCTGCTTCTGGGGTGTCGGAAGATGATAATAGCACGGCCCTGATCAATATGCTGGTGGATCCCCAGGCAGAGGAGGCTTTTGGGGAAGTTGAAAAAGAGGATAAAATAAGAACCTTGAGTGAGGCCGTTGACCGCCTTTCGGAAAAGGAGAGAATGGTAGTTGCTCTGTATTATCAAGAGGAATTAACGCTTAAAGAGATTGCTGTCATTATGAAGCTTTCGGAATCACGTATTTCTCAGCTTCATGCCCAGGCTGTAATGAGGCTGCGAGGGGCTTTGGAGCGGAAGAAGAAGGATCTGGTATAGATTACGGCTGAGTTACAGTCCCTTAGACAGTTAGATCAGGGCAGATCAGGTGAGCTTCCCCAGGGCGGCGCAATCAATCTTTACACAAACTTTACATAGAATTCTCTGTGATTATACATTTCGCTTTTATGATCCAACTAGTGCAGAAATCCGTTACGTAACGGAATGCTGTACAAGGGGTTTCAAACAGACCCTGAAAGAAGACGCGGAGGGATTATGGCGAGATCTTTGGCTGGGTTCATAAGGGGACTGACCTTGGGGGTGCTGACGGGGGGTGTGCTGGCGGTGACAGTCGGCTTGACGGGATGTATCGCCGCAGGGCCTTTTGAGGCCCAAAAGCCTGTTAGTGTTGTTTCCCGGGAAGATGGATCAGGGACGCGGAGTACCTTTGTTGATCTTTTTGATATTGTGGAAAAAACTCCTGAGGGAGGTAAAAAGGACAGGACAACTAAGGAGGCGGTCATTGCCAATCAAACGGGTATTATGATGACACATATTGACGGGAATACTCATTCTATTGGCTACATCTCACTGGGATCCCTCAACGACACGGTAAAGGCTTTGGAGATTGACGGAATTATGCCTTCGCCCGCTGCTGTTAAAGAGGGGAATTATCCTGTTTCCCGTTCTTTCTACGTGGCGACGAAGGGGGATCCTACAGGATTGACTAAGGATTTTATTGATTTTATACTGTCAGCCGAAGGGCAGGACGTGGTGGGGAAGGGGTATATTGCTCTTGATGACAGCGCGCCTGCTTATACGGGGGACAGGCCTGGGGGCAGAATTGTGATTGCGGGATCTTCTTCGGTAACGCCGGTGATGGAAAAACTCAAGGAAGCGTATCAGGCGCTCAATACGTCTGCGGTCATTGAGATTCAGATGACCGATTCTTCTTCGGGTATGACAAGCGCCATAGAGGGGACGTGTGATATTGGCATGAGTAGCCGCGCTTTGAAGGAGAGTGAATTGGAGGATTTGAAGCCTGCGAAGATAGCTCTGGATGGGATTGCGATTATTGTAAATAAGAAAAACCCCATAACTTCTCTGACTCAAGCCCAGGTCAAGTCCATTTTTACAGGGGAGACGAAGAGATGGGATGCGGTGCTGCTATGAATGCTCTGCGGGAAAAAGTGATGCGAGGGGTCTTCATGACAGCGGCTTTGGTTTCCATTTTGGCTGTGGCTCTGATATGCGTTTTTTTATTTGCCAATGGATTGCCGGTTTTAGGAAAAATAGGAATATTCAACTTCCTGTTGGGTCAAGAGTGGTCTCCGGCTGACGACCCGCAGGTATTTGGGATTTTGCCAATGATTTTGGGAAGCCTCTATGTGACGGCTGGGGCTATTGTTGTGGGTGTTCCTATTGGGATTTTGACGGCTGTGTTTTTGGCGCGGGTGTGTCCGGCCAAGATGTATGCCATGATCAAACCGGGTATTGATTTGCTGGCGGGGATTCCTTCTGTGGTTTATGGGTTTTTTGGCATGGCAGTGATTGTGCCTTTGGCAGGGAACAGTATCCTGGCGGCCAGTCTGTTGCTGGGCGTTATGATTTTGCCGACCATTATCACTTTGGCGGAAAGTTCGCTCAGGGCTGTTCCTCAAAGCTATTATGAGGGGGCTCTGGCTTTGGGAGCCGGGCATTATCGCAGTGTTTTCCGTATTTTGCTGCCGGCGGCTAAATCGGGTATTCTGGCTGCTGTCATTCTGGGGATTGGGCGCGCCATTGGGGAAACTATGGCTGTGATCATGGTGGCAGGCAATCAGGCTCGTATCCCTGGGTCGCCTTTTCAAGGGGTGCGGACGTTGACGGCTAATATTGTCATAGAGATGGGGTACGCGGCTGAGATGCACAGGGAGGCTCTTATTGCGACAGGGGTGGTGCTGTTTGTTTTTATTTTGCTGATTAATTTGAGCTTCTCGGCCTTGAAGAGGAGGATGGACTGACCGATGAAGAATTTAGGAAGGATAGGCCGAAGCCGTGCTCCTATGGCGGGCAGCTCCCAGATGCCGGGGAGCCCCCAGATGCCGGGGAGCCCCCAGATGCCGGGGAGCCCCCAGATGCCGGGCAGCCCCCAGATGCCGGGCAGCCCCCAGATGCCGGGGAATATCCAGATGTCGGGAAATACCCGGAGGTTTTCTGAGACCTGTATGGCTGTGGCCACTTGGGCAGCGGCGTGTCTGACTCTGGGGATTCTTGTCTTTCTGGTAGGATTTATTTTGGTCAGGGGCATTCCTTATATAACGCCATCTTTATTTGCGTTTACCTATACTTCGGACAATGTTTCCCTCATGCCGGCGTTGATTTCCACACTGTTCATGACTGTGCTGGCTTTACTTATCGCTGTGCCCTTTGGGGTTTTTTCGGCCATTTATCTTGTGGAGTATGCTCGGCGCGGCAATAAGTTTGTGAGCTTTGTGCGTACGACGACAGAAACTTTGTCGGGGATTCCGTCCATTGTTTACGGGTTGTTTGGCCTGCTGTTTTTTGTAACCTTTCTGGGGTGGGGATTTTCTGTGCTGGCGGGAGCGTTTACGCTGGCCATCATGATTTTGCCCTTGGTGATGCGGTCCAGTGAGGAAGCGTTGAAGGCGGTGCCTGACGCCTATCGGGAGGGGGCTTTTGGGTTGGGTGCGGGAAGGCTGCGGACGGTGTTTAGGATTGTGATTCCGCCGGCGATGCCTGGCATATTGGCGGGGATTATCCTGGCTGTGGGGCGCATTGTGGGGGAGACGGCGGCTCTGATTTATACGGCGGGAACTGTGGCGCAGATTCCGGCAAGCCCGGCTCAATCGGCGCGGACTTTGTCGGTTCACATGTACGCGCTGACCAGCGAGGGATTTTATATGAATGAAGGGTATGCCACGGCTGTGGTACTGTTGGTGCTGGTGGTTCTGATCAATACAGGGTCGGCTATGCTGGCGAAACGGATCGGGAGAGGGCGTAAGGGATGATTTCGAAATATTGTTTTGAGATAAAAGGGCTGGATCTCCATTACCAGGATCTGCACGCTCTGAAGAGTGTCAATATGGATATCCAACAGGGAAAGATAACGGCCTTTATCGGGCCTTCCGGGTGTGGTAAATCCACTTTTTTGAAAACGCTTAACCGCATGAATGACCTTATTCCGGGGTGCAGAATTACGGGGGAGGTGAGGTTGTTTGGGGAGGATATTTACGGACAGATTGACATTAACCTTCTCAGGAAACGTGTGGGGATGGTGTTTCAGAAGCCGAATCCTTTTCCTATGAGTGTCTACGATAATATTGCTTTTGGGCCGCGTACCCATGGCATTAAGTCCCGGCTGAAACTGGATAAGATTGTGGAGAAATCTCTGCGGAGCGCGGCGATTTGGGATGAGCTCAAGGATAGGCTGAAGAAGGATGCTCTGGGGTTGTCGGGGGGGCAGCAGCAGAGGCTGTGCATTGCCCGGGCTTTGGCTGTGGAGCCGGAGGTTCTGCTGATGGATGAACCGACCAGCGCTCTGGATCCGATTTCAACGGGCAAAATTGAAGAGCTTTTGCTGACGCTGCGAGAAAAATATAGTATAATTATTGTAACGCACAATATGCAGCAAGCCACCCGTATCAGCGATAGAACAGCTTTCTTTCTATTGGGGGAGGTTATTGAATATAATGATACGGAGGCTATGTTTGCGATGCCTGAAGATCAGCGAACGGAAGATTATATCACAGGGAGGTTTGGATGATGCGCAGCCGATTTGATGAACAGCTAATCCAGCTTAATAATACCTTGCTGGAGATGGGGGCTCTTGTTGAACATGCTATAGATCAGGCCACGAAAGCTCTCGTGGCTCATGATGCTGAGGCGGCTCAAGAAATTATAGAAGGGGACGAAGAGATTGATGATAAGGAGCGAGAAGTGGAGACGTTGTGCCTGAAGCTGTTGCTGCATCAGCAGCCGGTGGCCAGCGACTTGAGGCAGATCTCTGCGGCTCTCAAAATGATTACTGACTTGGAGCGTATTGGCGATCAAGCCGCGGATATTTCGGAACTGTGTGTGTATTTATCCGCCCAGCCCTACATTAAGAAACTTGAACATATTCAGGAGATGGCGGCAACAACTATGAAGATGGTGACCAACAGCATTGATGCTTTTGTCAGAAAGGATTTGCAGCTGGCTGAATCGGTGATTGATCATGATGATATTGTGGATAGATTGTATGTTACGATTAAGAAGGATTTGATTGAATTGGTTCATGAAAATGTCAAAAATGGGGAACAGGCTTTTGATGTGCTGCAGATTGCTAAATATTACGAGCGGATAGGGGATCATGCTGTCAATTTGGCGGAATGGGCGATCTTTTCGATTACAGGTGTGCATAAGAATAAACAGGTGCTCTAAAGCTAATAGTGGGAGAGAGTTGTGCCGAGTATTTATGTGGTTGAAGATGATGACAGTATCCGTGAGATGCTTCTCTATGCCTTGGGGTCAGCGGGGTTTGACAGCCAAGGGTTTGGGGAGGCGGCTCTTTTTGAGAGGACTTTGCGGGAGGCGGTTCCTGATCTTATTTTGCTGGATATTATGCTGCCGGGTATGGATGGTCTTTCTCTCCTGAAGAACCTGAAACGATCCGAAATATACAGCAAGCTGCCGGTGATTATGCTGTCGGCCAAGAGTGCCGAAATGGACCGGGTGAAAGGATTGGACTTGGGCGCCGACGATTATATCGCGAAGCCTTTTTCTGTTTTGGAGGTTATTTCCCGTGTGAGGGCTGTGCTGCGCCGTAGCGGTGTCTGGACGGAGAAGGGGGATCCTTCTGAGCTGAGGGTGGGGGCGGTGGTTCTCTATGAGGACAAACGCAGCGTGTGTGTTGACGATGCGGAGGTGTCTCTCACGTATAAGGAGTTTGAACTGCTGCGGTATTTGATGATCAATGAGGGCATTGTGCTGAGCCGTGACAAGCTGCTGGATCAGATCTGGGGGTTTGACTATGATGGAGAAAGCCGTACGGTAGATATGCATATCAAGTCTCTCCGGCGCAAGCTGGGGGAAAGTGGAATGCTGATTAAGACGGTGCGCAGCGTGGGATATAAGATGGATGTGTGAGGGGGGGTGGATTTCATGAAGATGAGGAAGCGCTTTTTTGCCAGTATGGCCCTGTTGACGGCGGGAAGCCTGTTGGTGGGAGCGGTTTTGCTGTGCTTTATCTACTATTATCAATTTAGGGATGTTGTTCAACGCGAGGTGCAAGAGCGCGCTGTGATGCTGCGGGATATATGGGAGGGGGGGACGCCATACACGGAACCTGAAATAGCGGATATGAGTATTTGGGGGCTCTTCAGCCAGTCTCTGCCGTGGGTGATTGGCGTTGTGCTGTTGATATTGCTGGCGGAGTATATGTTGTCCAAAAGGCTGGCCCGGAGGCTGGTGGCGCCTATCAGCAAAGTGGATTTGACGGAAGAGCTGTCGGCGCCTTACGATGAGTTTGCGCCTTTTGTGCTGGCTCTTGAGCGTCAACAGAAGCGTATTGCCAAGCATAAGGAGGATCTGGAAAAGCGGGCGGGCACCATTACGGCGATTATGGAGAATATGAGCGAGGGTGTTATTCTGGTGGATCACAACGGGGCTGTCTTGTCTATTAATACCAGTGCGGCGAAGATTTTTGATGTGACAAGTGAGGTGGCGGGCAAGAATGTTTTGGAGATTTTCCGGGATGTGGTTTTCTTGAAACATGTCCGGACGGCTCTTTCGGGGACGCGCAGCGAAATGACGCTGGAGCAAGGGGCTAGGTTGTATCAGGTCTTGATGAGTCCGGTGTGGGATAATGGCGTCATTATTCTCTTTCTGGATGTTACGGAAAGGGCTATGGCGGAAAAACAGCGGCGGGATTTCTCGGCGAATGTGTCCCATGAGCTGAAAACGCCGCTGACGACGATTTATGGCAATGCTGAGATGCTGGCCGACGGTATGGTGAGCGCTGAGGATACGGCCCAATTTTATGGCCGGATCAAGGATGAGGCGGCGCGGTTGATGTCTTTGGTGGAGGATATTCTTAAACTTTCCCGGCTGGATGAGGAGGGGGGGCGGGAGAAGGAACTGTGGGAAGATGTGGATCTGAGAGAGGTGGCGTCTGAAGCTGTTGAATCTCTGACGGAGAAAGCGGCGGCTCACGGGGTGAAGGTGGTTCTCGAAGGGGAGGGGAAGGTCAGCGCGAACCGGTCCCAGATGTATGAGCTGTTTTTTAATTTGATTGATAATGCGATTGCCTATAACAAACCGGAGGGGCAGGTGCGGGTGGCCATCACCCAGGATGCCTGTCTGGTGAAAGGGGTTATCTCTGACACAGGAATTGGCATTCCTCAGGAAGCCCAGAGCAGGGTCTTTGAGCGGTTTTACCGGGTGGATCCGTCCCGGTCGAAAAAAACGGGGGGCACTGGGCTGGGGCTGGCTATTGTGAAACATATTGTCTCGGCTCATGGCGGGGTTGTCAGACTTCAGAGCCAAAGCCAGGGGCAGGAGGGGACGGTTATGACGGTGGTGCTGCCGGGTAAGGGGTGAGATTATTTGGCTAAAGCGCGAGTTGGTTATTTTTTGTTATCTTGATCTTTTCGATAGTAAAGAAATAAACTCAACAAAACAATAAACACTGATGATGTGCCTATGCAAGTGAAGACTAGGCTCTGATCAAACGAACCAATGAACATGCTAATGACTGAAACCACTACGGATAGCGCAGCGATAATCAAAAAAATCAATAAAAGTTGCCGGACTTTTGGACTATTCATATTTTCCTCCTTTTGGTGAATGAGTTCCCCGGTTGCCATTCCAATAGCATTTTACATCGCGTCAATCCTCCTCATAATAGCCACCTGCTTTCTTTTTTTGCTCCTCTGATTTATTTTAGCAGGCCATTCTCGTCCTGCGAGATATTGTAATAACTTACAGGTTTTTTGTAATAACTAATGCGGGCTGCGCCCGCAAGTGGTCAGTGGTCAGTGATCAGTGATCAGTGGTTATATCTGATATCAGATATCAGATATTGCCGGATATTGCTGGGAAAATCCATTGACATGGTGGTAAAAGCGATATATGATGGTCAGGAAAAACAGAGCCTGATTTATTAACTTTCTTTGGAATAAAAAAGGCTCGCTGGAGCACTCGTGCAGGGGGCGTGGAATCTGACACTATTTGCGGCTATTTGTGATGATGAAAAAGGGATCAGCGCTAATTTAGAAAACGCCTTGGTAAAGATACTTGGCAAGCTCAATATCAGGTATGAAATTGATATTTATTTTACCGGAGAAGAGTTGTGTTCAAAAATGGAAGACGGGGCGCATTATGACCTCATTTTCCTGGATATTGAGTTTGCCAAAAACGCCATTAACGGCGTGGAAGCCGGCAGACTTATCCGTGAACACTATCAAAACGACATGGTATCAATTGTCTATATTTCATGGGAAATGAAATACTCCATGCACTTGTTTGATATACGCCCGCTGCATTTTCTGCTTAAACCGCTGGATTATGCAAAAGTAGAGCAGGTTATTAAGACATATATGAAACTCGCCAGGCTCTGGTCGGGCGACTTTACATACAAAGCAGGGCGCGACATTTATAAGGTGCAGATTAAGGACATTATCTACCTGGAAAGCATCAAAAGAAAAGTGATTCTGCATTTAGCCGACGGCAGAAAAGAGGAATTTTATGGAACGCTGAAAGAGGTCTGGCAGGATCAGCTGCAAAGATTTGATTTCATCTTTATCCATGCCTCTTATGTTGTTAACTATGATTATATTGCGGCGATAAAATACAACGAGTTGGTTTTGAGCCATGGCGCAGCCATCCTGCCCATCAGCCAGCACAAGAGAAAAGATGTACGGGAATCCTATTATGCGATAACGGAAAAAAGGAGGGTGTGATGTGTGAGTCCTTATTTTGTTATAGTGTGCCTTATGTCCGATATTGTCTTCATATATGCTATCACAAAATTCATGGAAGTGTTTTTCGAGAAAGTTCGAACACCCCAGCCGTTCCTGATGTTTTCACTTCTCTTATATTTTGTCTTTACCAGTGTCGATCATGTGCTGTTTCTGCTGTGTGATATCACCATGCCATATGTGATTTATGTGATAGGTATGCTTTCGATACTTTTTATTGTTACCCTAAACTATGAATCATCCATGCCCAAGAGACTTGCTGCCGCATTGTCTAATTTCGTTGTGTTTATGATAGCAATTATGGCGGCTTCTCTCCTGATGTCACTTGTTCTTTCTGATGTGTTGGCCATGTATACGGCCGCATATATGCTTGGAAGTCTATTGTCACTTTTATTAGCGCATATCCTCAATCGCTTTAAAAGGATCAGAAAAAACAACACTTCTAAGCCCTTATTTTGGGTTTCTACTCTTTTTGTACCAGGATCGACACTTTTAACGCTGTTTTTTATAGCAGCGAACCTTCAGCTTATCGCCGGGGCTATGGTTTTTATTTTTTGGCTGGGAAGCAATTTTCTAGTCTTATTTGTATACGATAGTCTTTCAGCAGCTTATGAAGAAAAACTGAAATCCGCATTGTACTCTCAGGAGAAGGAGTATTACTTATCCCAATGCCAGCTTATGCAGGAGTCGCTTGAAAAGATGAAGGCTTTCAGGCATGATGTAAAAAACCATCTGGCTGCTCTAAAAGAGTGTTCCGCGGACAGAAAAACGACGGCAGATTATCTCAACAGCTTGCTTACTGATATAGGAGAAAGTGAAATATTCAGTGACACAGGGAACATCGCTTTTGACAGCATTATCAATTACAAACTCCGAAACGCACGGCAGGACAGCATTAATCTGGACTTAAGAATCTCAGTTCCGCCTATTCTTAGTGTTGAAGCGGCCGATGTTGTGACTATTCTGGGCAATCTTTTAGATAATGCCTTGGAAGCCGTGGCAAAGGCCGATGAGAAAATTATCATCTTGGATATTGAGTTCGGCAAAGGCGGTCTTTTCCTGAAAATGGATAATTCCTTTAACGGCGAGATTGAATATTTGGACGTACAGGCGGGAGTGGAAGAAAAGCAAATTGCTTCGCTAAAGGAGGGTGAGGGGCATGGCTATGGCTTGAAAAATATCAGAAAATCTCTGGAGAAGTACAATGGATACATGAAAATCACCCATACAGAGAGTATTTTTTCAGTGGGTGTATTTCTCTATGTGGATGATAAGTAAAATAAATTTTGCTGGCGGCCTGACCCACATTAATCCACGCCTCTAACATCATAACGGCTGTTCCAGCAATTTCATAACATCCAACACAGGCCCATAGGAATCGTCATCCGCATCTGTATAATGCCACCACTCATTAAAATAGATCTTAAACCCATTAGCTTCCATAACGTGACGCAGTATCTGAAGATTTTTTCTGGCCTCTTCATCTGTGATATTGCTGAGATCATGACTGGCCACCGGTGAAAAATCATCAAAATCTGTGGGCATCTTCACTGCCTTTCCTTGAGCGTCCGCCAGCGTCACATCCACCGTGGTGCCATAAGAATGTTTCGAGTACCCTGTATTGGGGTCGGCAATATAGAGTGGATCCGGCATGACCTCCCACATTTTCCACTGGGCTTCAGGCGGACGGTAGGCGTCCCAGATCATGAGAGATAAGTTCTGTGCTTTCAGATCATTAACGACTTTCTTCAGCTTTTCCGCTGTGCCTTTGCGCAAATAGACTTTGTCTGATCCATAAAAAGGGCGCTTCAAAAAATTATTGCCTGTAAAATAGCGCATATCCTTCTTTAACCCGGAAATGTATTTTTGCGCGTCTACCATAGTTTGAGCATTTTTTGTTGTCAAAGGCGCGTAGGCGTATTGGACGTCAAGAGAATCCCGGCGTCCCATATGCGCCTGCAGCTCTATAGTTGTCATAACAGCCAAGCGCGCGTGTACGTTTTGTACCAGAAGATCGTCGGTTAGAGGGATGGGCTGGTAGTCGTTGATCTGGAAAGCTGGGTCGCCGGTTATTGAGCAGGGAACCACCTTGGGTGTGGCCAGTGTGAGGTGTTCTTTGTTGTCGAGGGAGATCTCTATCTGCCAAATTGCCGTCAAGGAGGTGTCATACCCGGGCCACTGAATCCCGCCATAGCAAAAATTCCCGAGGCTGTAGACAATGTATCTGTCTTTGTAGAGTTCCGTCGGCTGCAACACATGGGGATGATGCCCAAGCACAATATCGGCTCCCGCATCAATCAGGAAATGTCCGACATCCACTTGGGTTGCATTAGGCATATTGCTTCCTTCGTCACCCCAATGGATCTGCGCCACAATGACGTCGGATTTTGACTTAAGCTGTTTAATTTGTTCTGCGGCGTCTTGTTTAAATTGTGTCATATCAACGCCGCGCTCATTTTTGCCGAGCAGATTGAATCCTACGCTTCCCACCCGAATTCCGTTTTTTGTCACCAGGGCCGGATCATCGTACCCTGTAAAGGGAATTCCTTCCTGTGTCAAAATATTCGCTGTTTCGGTATAGCCTGCATCCTGATAATCGTGGCTGTGATTGTTGGCGATATTGACAATATCAATGCCGCCTTGTTTCAGGATATTGACATAGTGGGGCGAGCCGTAGAACCAAAAACCTCTGTTTCCTTGTTCGGGCTTGGGCTCCTGATTTTGGGGATCAGCATAGGATATGAGGACATTTTCTAAGTTGGCAAAGGTCATGTCATCCTTGCCTAAAATTCCCTTCACTCCAGCCAGGAAATAGGAGGTGTCTTTATTTTGGGCCATATCAAAAAAGGTCAGGGATCCTTTCTGACTGACATAGCGGTCATCGGCCCCAAGGACGCAATCCCCCACAGCGCTGATTGTCAGAGTCCGGGGTGATTTAGTTGTTGATTCTGGTAATGACTCCGGTGAAGATCCCGGTACAATCGCTGATAGGTCGCATCCCCCGAACAGCCAGGGGAAACAGCATAGGGTGATAGCGAGGGATATCAGAATCATGATTCGGAGTGATTTTGCTTGAGATGGGATGAATTTTTTATACATTACGACATACTCCTTCATCAGACTTCACCATACTCTGGAAGAAAATAAGACAAAATATACAATGCCATAAATATAACTTATCGTTTATAGTATTGCGTCTTACGTATAATCCTATTATAATATATTGCAATTTTGCTTATCAAGTGAAAAGGAGAATTTGAAGCAGTAACGTATATACAAAAAACACAAAAATTAACATTTTAATATATATTCTTGAATGGAATCTATGCTTGTATACGTGTCTATATGTTATGGGGATGAGAGATGAAACGCTCTATCAGGAAGTCGGCAACGCGGCTATAGTCAGTCAAGGCGAAGATAGGCAGGCCAATGTGGGACTCGGGGGGGTCGCCATCTGTGATCAGGGCCAAGAGATCTTCTTTGGGAAGCGCGAGCTTACGGCCGGGAGTTTGCCTAAAGATTTCGATTTTGGGGAAAGGGGAGGTTTTGTAGCCTTCGACTAAAATCATGTCTACGTTGCGAAAGTGGGCGGCTGCCTCGGAGAGAGAGGCGCGTTCAGGTGTTTTCTGAATGATGGCAAAGTGATGGGGGGAGATCACCGCCACAGCTTGAGCTCCGGCCTGGCTAAAACGCCAGCTGTCCTTGCCGGGCGTGTCCATATCAAAGCCATGGGCGTCGTTTTTGATGCAGGCGACACGAATCTTGCGTTGTAAGAGCTCAGGAATCAGGGCTTCCAAAAATGTGGTCTTGCCCATGTTGGAACTGCCGGCGATCAGGCAGATTGTGGGGATAACTGCGTCATGAGGCATGAGGATTTCCTCTCTTTCTGAGGGTCCCTATCCATGCGGAACATGCCCCCCGCAATCACGTCTATTGCACTTTCTCCAGTATTTGCGTAAGCGCGCATGATATCCCCCGAACACGCGGAAAATGTGATGAACATCCTGACCTTACTTTTGATCCAACTGTGCTCTCAGTTTTGAGATTTCAGCATCCTTGTTGGCAAGAATCGCATCCTTGTCAGCAAGAACGGCATCCTTGTCGGCAAGAATAGCATCTTTTTGCAGGATCACCGATTGCCACTTGCGGTCAGATCGTTCTTCCCCACGCTTTTCCCCGCGCTTTTCCCCGCGTTCCTCAGCCTCTCTTTGCCATACGGCTTTGGCGTCTTCTATTTTCCACTCTTGTAACAACATATTTGACACCTCCGAACCATTATTTCTTAGATATTCTGTCAATATCTCCTGTTCTATGCATTCTTTTATGGCTCTCTCTACGGCTTTGGCCCGTTCCAACCCGTTCTGTTCGTATTCCCGCGCTTTGGCGACAAGAAGAATGTATCCGTACAAACTTTCACTGCGCCTGACAATGTCTTCATTGTGTCCTGTGTTGACGTTATAGACGGTTACGGTTAAGTCTAGGGCTGTCTCGCTGTTGTTTCGCCGGTTATATGAATCTGACAGGCGATAGACGGTTTTTTCCGGGAAGGGCTTCACACCGTTATACAGGACGTAGAATTCCGGTTCCGGTATTAGAACGCGCTTTTCGGAATACATCACCGCATTGTCAATGAGTTTTTCATAGATCCTGCCACAGTAAATGAGATCGCGCAGGGGCATGTTCTCGTTCGGGGTTGATTGATGCTCAAAGAAGACCACCAGCTTATCTCCAATGCTAAAGGAAAGATCGTTGACCCTATCCATATACAGGGCATCGGCGAGCGTCAGGTCTACCACGGGTGTATCCGGTGGAAACTGTACTGAAGAAAACGCGTTGTACAGTTCGAGTTCTTTCTCGGGTTCTCCAAACAAGTGCGTAAAGACACCTGCCTTGAAATTGTGGTTTACCTTGCTCATTTTGCCTCCGACGCTTTACTGCTGCTACTGAAATTCTAAGGGATATCACAGTCTGTTGTCAATAGGGATAATGTGGCGAAGTGTGGCGAAGCAGGGTAATCGCTTACGCCTCAGTTGCACGTACTCAGAGACTTCAGGTAGGATGCGAATCACCGGCTGACGGAGACCATCGTTACAAACGGAAAAAAACCGAACGCTGGCAATACGCCTACGACCCGCTGGGGAGGCGGATAGAGAAAAGGAGGATTGGCGAAGGAGGGAACCCGGAAGAGACGGCGAAGTTCTACTGGGACGGGAGCCGGCTGCTGGCGGAAGACTGCGATGGGCGGCATCCTGTCTCGTGGGTGACCCGTGGGGGTTGAACAAGAACAAGAACAATAACAATAACAATAACAATAACAATAACAATGATGTAGTTAGTGACTGGGTTCAAGGGAGCTAAGCCTAGAATCATAAGTGAACACACAAAAATTACAATATCTCAAATGAAAGAAATAGGGGCTGCATGTGTTCGAGAGTTAAGAAAACCAGGCCACGAATTGCCACACAACAGAGAACAAGACAAGCGCTACCAATCTGACTACGACCCTGATGAAGGGTGTCAAATGAGGAGTTACGGTAAATGAAGAAAATAAGAGTTTTGATGCCTTCAGAGGTTCCGGGTTTTCAGGCACATGTTGATGAGGTGTCGCTTCATGAAAACTTGAACGATTTTGTTGATTCATTGATTCCTAGAATTAATATTTATGATTTGGGAGAGTGGAACATCTTGATTAATGTGGCATCTCGTCACACAGATTTAATTGGGTTTTATAAGCGCGCACTAAGATACCCTTCCGATCAAGAGGTTGAAATTAGTACTGTTATTCCGATTCCAAATGAAGAGCAGGCATCATATGGTTTTGATAAACCATCAAAACCACCATTTTATAGACCTCTTAATCCGGACAAATTTTATACATTGCCTCCAAACTTTGATGACTACAACAATTTATATGACTACGTTTTAAACTCAGGGAAAAAAATTATTACCTTAGTTTTTTTAAAAGGATTTACTTGTAATGGAAAGAAAATAAGATTTGCGGAATAATAACATTCCCTTTATGTCAAGAATATGGCATCGCCATAAATTTTGATGGGTCAAAGATCATAGGGCATGACACTTTAGACGATATGGAAGAGGAATAAAAAGAGACACGAAGTCGCTCAATTAATATTCATAAAAAAGGTGTTGTGAATGATAGCGAGTTAATACTTTAGACTATACGAGAGGACAGCGCATTTTTCCTTGTTTTTGGGAAAGGTGTCGAAGAAATATCTCGGGGCTCAAGGTGTAGGTGAGTATCAACGTAAGCTCGACTGAACGAAATAAACACCCTGGCATTTGGAGTGATATGGAACTATCATTGGAAGCAAGGGATGCCTCTAAAAACCCTGCGAATGGACTTCGCGACAAGATAAGATAAATGACTATCAGTTCAAGTTTCTGGTTATTATGATGATTCTTAATCGGGTTTTTAGAGGTTTCCATGTACTTGGTGTTCGAGCGTGTTGACTAACAATCCCTCTCACCTAATTTAGGTTGTGGACATAGTCCGCTTTGGGGGATACCTGCGATGTATTGATCAAGCTGTTCTTCTGCCAGGGACAAAACCATATGAGCAAAAGGTGTCAAATTACGGTCAACAGCGTAAGCTTCCAATGCCTCAAAGTAGGAGAACCGGTCTTCTTTGGCAATAGAAATGGGTAGGAACCCCAGTGACAGCAGTTGATAGTTCATAATGAGCCGGGATGTTCTGCCATTGCCATCCACAAAAGGGTGTATCCGGACGAATTCCGCATGTGTCCAGGCGGCGAGATCAATAGGGTTTAAGAGACGGGTTTTCTCAGGTAAGTCCATAAAGAAGTATTTAATCTGCTGAAAGGCTTCGTGGGGAGAGGGCGGGGAATGTTGTGCGCCGGCAATACGGACCCCAACATCGCGATATATACCGCCTGTTATGATATTTTCCATCAATATAGCGTGGATATCTTTGACTGTTTTTTCATCAAGTGGTTTTCTTGCACTGACACAACTGCGAATATAACTGAAGGCCTTGTTGTGGTTGACCACCTCGTAAATTTCACGCAAATCCTTGTTGCCAACGGAGAGCTTATCTTCCAATAACAATTTGGTTTCCATGAGAGAGAGGGTGTTCCCCTCAATGGCGGTTGAGTTGTGAGCGAAGACGATATCAAAGGTGGTATTGTAGTTTTTCAATACCGCTGAGTCAATTTTATCTTTATGAGCCAGATAATAATCTCGTTTGCGCAGCAGGGCAGCCAATTTGGTCTCGATAGTTATACCCATGAAATGCACCTCATCTCAAGGTGTATTTTATCATGAGCATGTTTGCTTGTCTATTGTTGTGAACTACTTTTTGTTGTGAACTTCTTGTGCGTGAACTTCTTGTGTGGATTTCTTGTGTGGACTTCTTGTTGTGAATTTCTTGCCGTCATGCTTGCAGATACCTTTGATGACGGTTTTCCCAGTCAGCGCGTTAGAAAACAGTGCGGTTGCTCCCGATGCCCAAATGCCGGTCATATAAAAGGAAGCTAACCCAGGGAGTGTCGTGTCGTCTAATCCCAGGAAACTCCGGATACCAAAAGGTTTATTGGGCCCGTTCGCGAAGCCGCGGGTTCCCCCCATGAACCGTTCCCAGGTTTTCAAGGTGACGACATCCACAGCTTCCACCTGTTCGGAGATACCGGCAAAATAGCCTTCCAGGATTTTGATAACCTGATCTGCTGTCTGCTGTTTTTTGTTCCGATATTCCTCTGTTGACGCACATTCCCAGTATGCAAACGGCGTAATCATCTCGACCTTGATCACGCCTTTGCCCGCTGGAGCCAGGGCCGGGTCAAAACCATAAATCTGCATTTCCAGGGAATGGATGGTCTTTTCTGTCAACGTGACCGGCTCATCCAGAAGCATGACCAGGGCGGAAGGTTCGTGGGAGAGATCGCGGTTGACGCCCAGGTAGACCATGGTTCCCCAGTTGACTTCTTCGCCTTCTGTTTTCGCCCAGAGCTCAATTGCCGAATTTGTATAGCGGCCATCCAGCAGGTCATATAGAGTTCTTCTCCCGTCGGCGTTGGAGATGATAATATCCGCAAAATGTTCGGTACCATCCTCAAGGCGGATGCCGATGGCGTGATTATTTTCTGTCAGGATTTTTGTGACCTTTTTGCCCAGGTTGAGCGCGCCGCCGAGACTCTTATATTTTTCGGCTATGGATGCCGCGAATTCTATGCTTGCCCCCACCGGCCAGAGAATATCTCCATCCTCGGTTGTGGCTGCCGCTCGAAAGGCAAAATGCATTCCTGTTGGAAAATCAGGCAGGGAATACTGAAGAAGGGCCATAGCACGTCTCAAGAGCGGGTTATTGAATCGTTTGGCATAGTCTCTCAGGGGCAGGGTCATATATTTCATGTTGCGAAGCAGAGTTGGTAAAAGATGGATCATACCACGTATCCCATCTACAGCCATCCGTCCTGCTGGATCTTTTCCGATAAAGGAGCGAATCCCTTTTATATATTTTAGGATTTCGTTTCTGTCTTCCGGTGCGATCTGTAGCATATGATCACGCAATTGCTGCAGATCGTTGTAATTATAAAACATATCTCCCTGTGTGGTCGCAAAGGCGACACTTTCTTTTCTGGCGACCGTCTCCCGCGGCATGGCGCCCAGCTCCTGCCAGATCTGGTTAATGCCGGAACCTTCTCGGCATCCCAAAAGATCATGAATACAGGCGTCAAAGGTGTATCCTTTTCGTTGCCATGACGCGCATTGGCCTCCAGGGGTTGTGTGCATTTCATAGATGTGGGTCTGATACCCGTTCATTTGGCCATAGATTCCGGCGGCCAAGCCACCCATGCCGGCGCCGATGACAAGTATGGATTTCATACCCTTCACGCTTCCTTTCCTTTTTTATAGGTTACCGTAGTCCTTTTAGAGAGCCTCTTTGCCAAAACATAAAACAGATTCCCGAAGAGTTTTTTATAAAGCGGCAGCGGGACTGCTGGATCATATGCGCATTTGGCTCTGGAAAGATCAGTCCAATGGTCTCCGTCTAAGGTTTCAAACTCAGTGCCTTTGACATAATCTAAGCTCAGCCCTCTAATCATATTGTAGGGGATTAAGGGAAGCAGGTTTGGCGCATGCAATTTCTTTGAAGAGACGTCTTTGTGAAATATGTGTGCCAGTTTTCTGCATTTTTCTTTGTCTTTGGGGCTGGGGATATAATGGTTCCAGCTGTATGAAGCGACAGGAAATTCATAGCATTTGTTAAAGCCAAATGACCTAAGCGCTCCGGCGAGATACTTTACAGTTTTTTTGGCTCCGACACCCCCCACGGTAGAGACAACTATCGCTTTTTTTGTAAAAAAACAGGGGCGGTGTCCTAAAAAAGCGAGATGATCTATAAGGTTTTTTGTCAATGCGGTGGGCTGCGTGAGAAATGTTGTTGTGGCAAAGATCACACCATCTGCCCAGTCTATTTTATCAATAACACTTTGCACTATGGTTGTATGCGGGCAAAACTCATGCCCTTTTCTGAAACACTGGCTGCAGCCCCTGCAAAATGGCAGATCCATATCTTTTAAATGCAGTTCCTCAAAAACGGCCTCCGGAGATAAGGCCATAATTTCTTTTTGTATCTGTTCAGCTAACAGCCAAGTGTTCCCCTTGCGGGGGCTTCCATTAAGAATTAGATAATTCATATTGTCCCTTCTCTCGAATTTATTAGTAACAGTTCCTTAACACACGACAACATACGACTCACCTATTTTCCGGGGTATATGGCGTGGGTTTGTATCGCGTAAGTTTCCCTAAAATGCCTCATATGGCGGTTGGATAATTCCAGAGCCCGGGCAAATTCGGGTCCGTCCGGCTCAAAAGGAAGCGCTTGCTGATACAGGAACACAAGCGGTGTATAGAATTCCAGTGCGAGCAGACTGGGATCGATTGGCTGCATTGCGCCAATGCTGATTATGAGGTCAAATAACCTGGTTTGATACGCGATAGGTTCCTCGAAAAACTGCTGGTTCCACATCTTGGCCAGGTTTTCGTTGTTGAACCGCTCAATAGAGACCATGCGCCAGAACCGCAGCACATCCGGATGCATCAAAAAGTCTGTGAACACACTGCCGCCGATGCGCAGAAAGTTCTCGTCAGTATACTGGCCATAGAGAGCAGCCCTTTGGGAGAGTTCGGCTGGATCAGCCGTGGGCAGAGCATGAATTCCGGCCATAAAAGCATCACTTTTAGCTAAGTAATCAGTCACGAGCTGGTCAAAAACCGCTTTTTTGCTGGGAAAGTGCTTATACAGGGCGCTTTCCCGCACGCCGACTGCCGCCGCAATATCCCGCACGGATACAGCGGAGAATCCGCGCCGGGAGAAGAGCTCCAGCGCAGCGTCGAGTATTCTTTTCTTAGTGCTGATTTTGACAGGGTCATATTGTTGGGGCGGCTTCATAAGCAGAGTCCTCCTGAATTTCCGCGGTTGCAATAAGATAACGATTGTTAACCTAATTATAGTGAACGACTGTTATCTTGTCAAGGGGTCAAAGTGTTTACGTGTCAAAGTGTTTACGAAACAGGAAAATAAAACTAAGGAAATTCATAAATTGTTAATAGGATTGCATCTGACTTATAGTGGCCCCTATACTAATTTACTCTCCCTATTCTCCAAAATATCCATTGACTCCTTGACAGACAGGATAAAAGGGTGATATAATGGGAGAAAAGTCTCAGAAGGGAGAGGATTTCATGCTCGAAAGCCAATCTGTTGAATTCAAGCGGCAATATAACAATAAAGTTAATAAGACCCTGTTGGCATTTTTAAATATTGAAGGAGGGGTGCTGTATATCGGTATCAATGATGATGGTTCGGTATGCGGTGTGGACGGAGATGTGGACGAGATGGCCAGGAAAACCGCGACCAGCTTCCGTGATTCCATCACACCCGATCCATCCGGATATTTCTCTGTGGAAACAGAAACACGAGATGAAAAATTTGTGATTAAAATAACCGTTGAGCGTGGAAGTGCTGTCCCCTACTGCTTTACCGCCTATGGTTTGGTTCCACAGGGCGTTTATGTCCGTGTGGGAAGCAACACTGTCATGGCCACCCGCGAACATATACGCCAAATGATTAAAGATAACGGAACGGGACACTTCATGACGGAGCTCTCCATGGAACAAAACCTGACTTTTAACCGCGCTGAGAAGGTTTTCGCTGAACAGGAGGTCAAGTTTGGACATCAGCAAAAGCAGTCTCTCGGCCTCATGCGTCCGGATGGACGATACACCAATTTGGCGTTGATTTTATCAGAACAGTGTCCTTATTCGACTAAAGCCGCCATTTTCGAGGGAATCAATAAAGACAAATTTAAAGACCGTAAGGAATTTACCGGCTCGCTATTCCAGCAGATTGATGATGTTCTGGCTTATCTTCATGTTTATAACAGGTTGCGAGGGACTTTTGAGGGGGTTTACAGAATCGATCATTCTGATTATCCTAAAATTGCCCTGCGCGAAGCCTATATCAATGCCTTGATCCACCGTAATTACTACATTGAAGGCAGCGTTCTGGTCAGCATGTTTGATAACAGATTGGAGTTCGTGTCTTTGGGGGGGGTGATGCCGGGCGTTACTCATGATTTGATGCTTGCCGGCGTCTCGGTAACAAGAAATGAAAAGCTGGCTCAGATTTTCTACCGTTTGAATATCATTGAAGCGTTCGGAACCGGAATTCCTCGCATTTACAGCGTCTATGAAAAGAGTATCGCAAAACCTGAAATTCCTGTTGTAGATGGCGGATTCCTCATCCGTTTGCCAAACTTGAATCATCCTGCCAATTCTGCCGGCACTGAACACATAGCTGTTGGTTCCAATGAGTACAGGCTGCTTGCCGCTTTTCCCAACACCTGTTTCAATAAGGAAGACGCCGCCCACACCCTGGGGATCAGCGTGAGCGGCGCTTACAAACTTTTGCGCCGCATGAAAGAACAAGGAAAGCTCAATGCCCACCAATCAGGAAAGCAGTGGCTTTACAGTGCCATACCTAATTAATGAAACTGATGCCGTGGCGAATGTCTACCTGTGGGAACAGCAACACCCCGGATCCTGATAATTTCCGTCGAAATCCTGCCTTTCCTTGATCTGGGGGATTCTTTGTATTACAATAACCTTTGTACGGTTGTACAATATCAGAGCATCAGAGCATCTAAATTATAGAAAGGGGCTGAATTGGCTCATGAGTTACCTTATTCCCATGGTTATCGAACAGACGAATAGAGGGGAGCGTTCCTATGATATCTACTCCCGTTTGCTTAAAGACAGAATTATCTTTCTCGGAGGGCCTGTCACCAGCGATATGTCCAATCTCATCGTGGCGCAAATGCTCTTCTTAGACGCAGAAGACCCAGACAAAGATATTTCCTTGTACATCAACTCGCCCGGAGGGTCTGTCACCGCAGGCATGGCAATCTATGACACCATGCAGTACATTCGTTCCGATGTTCAGACCTTGTGCGTGGGTATGGCGGCCAGCATGGGGGCTTTTCTTCTGGCGGCAGGTTCCAAGGGCAAGCGAGTGGCTCTGCCCAACGCGGAAATTCTTATTCATCAGCCTCATGTCAGCGGCATGGGCGGACAAGTGACCGATGTCGAAATTCACGCCAAACAATTGCTGCGCACCAAAGAAAATATGGCCAGGATCTTATCAAATCGCACCGGACAGCCCTTGGAACGCGTCGTCGAAGATACGGAAAGGGATCGCTTCATGTCTGCCCAAGAAGCCAAGGAGTATGGCCTTGTGGATGTTATCATGGAAAAGGCCAGCAGCCGTCCGGAGAAGAAAGACAAGAACAATTAACGATGCATGAAGTATATTTCCGATTAAGGGAGGGATAGACGTTGCCAAAAATCCGAAAAGCTGTTATCCCCGCCGCCGGCTTGGGAACCCGGTTTTTGCCGGCTACCAAAGCTCAGCCTAAAGAGATGCTGCCCATTGTGGATAAGCCGACGATTCAGTATATTGTAGAGGAAGCTGTCCGATCCGGTATTGAGGATATTGTGATTGTGACGGGCCGCAACAAGAGAGCGATCGAAGATCACTTCGACCGTTCCCTGGAACTGGAAATGTTTCTGGAGCGAGGCGGGAAAGACGACCTTCTCGAAATGGTCAAAGATATTGCCGATTTGGTGAACATTCAATATGTGCGCCAAAAGGAAGCCTTAGGCCTGGGTCACGCTATTTACTGCGCAAGCCGATCCATTGGCAGCGAGCCCTTCGCTGTATTATTGGGGGATGATATTATTGACTCCCAAAGACCCTGTCTTGAGCAGATGATGGACTATTATAATGAATACGGCGGCAACTTGATTGGCGTCCAACAGGTGGCAGTGGAAGACGCCCCCAAGTACGGCATTATTACTGGAAATTCTTTGGCCCCCCGCTTGTATAAAGCGGAGAACCTTGTGGAAAAACCTGCTGTGGATGAGATTGTCGGGAAGAAGCCCTTGGCTATCATGGGGCGCTACATTCTTAACCCTGAGATTTTTGATATTTTGGCCCGGCAGGATCCGGGGCGGGGCGGAGAGATTCAGCTGACTGATGCCATCCAAACCCTGAGCCAGTCTCAGCCCATTTACGCGTTTGCCTTTGAAGGAAAACGCTACGATGTGGGGGACAAGCTGGGCTTTGTGCGGGCGACAATTGAATTCGCTTTGCGCCATGAGGAGATTGGCGATGCGCTTATGGAGTACCTTGCCCAGCTTGTTCATCGTTATGAGCAGGAAGGCAGTGAATTAAGCCTGCTGTCTTATCCGCCCCCGGAAAAGTACCGCCATTTTCTCTTTCATCTGTCCCGGGAGCAAGGTAAAAAACTGCAATAAACGATGCACGAGACGCTTTGAAAATATGCCTGTTATAACATGAAAGCAGCCTATTATGATTGAAAAATAGCGGAAAACTCACACATTATTCAAGATCCTAAGCCAGAAAGCTGAAGACAGGCCCGTTCCCCCGAAAAATAGGGGGACGGGCCTCCTTATATCGACATGGGATATAAGTACTTAATTGGTAATATTAGTAAAATACCAAAGAAGGAGGGATACCCATGAATTTTAGCCGCAAGAACATAATGACTTTGGTGGGAGCGTTAGCGCTGGCAGGAGTGCTGATCGCCGCCGGCCTCTATGGGCCGAGTGCTTGGCGAGGCTTGACGGGAACCACAGAGCCTACGGATGAAGTCGTTATGCAAACACCGCCTGTGGATCAGACGGAGCCTCCGGCAGAAGAAGCCGCAGCGCCGACGGATCCGTCCGCGGCCGGTGTGCCGGAGAATAAGCCGGGATCCAATGAGGACGGCTCGAAAAAATATGCTGAACCCGATTTGGCCAAAATGACCCTGGCGCCGTCTCTGGAAGGCTATTTCGGCAGCCAAGGTCTGAGCCAAGAGAGTCAAACCCTGGCTTACGGAGCGGGCTGGAATATCCATCAGTATGTAGATGGGTATTTGTATGGGGTCACGGCGGGGCCGCAGATGGATGAAGTTGATATTCGCAAGTATATCCTCTTCCACAAGACCCTGTGGGAGAAACAAATGGAAAAGGAAGCGAATGCCAAACAGGCCGCCACATTTACCACGTATTTTGTCAACTTACTCAACCGTGGCATGGATGCTTTTGAGGCGAAAGACCAAATTCGCATTGATCAGTTTCATCAGGAACTTCATGACTTTGATTCCCACTTGATGCGCAATGATGCCGAGGCCAAAGTGTATGGCGCCACGCCCTTTTCTACGAAAAGAGGATAACGCAGAGGCCAGCGAATTCGCCAGAGCCGGGGCCAGGGGAGGCGGCCAGGGGAGGCCGACAGGTGAGGCCGACAGGTGACCTGGCCCCGGCTCTGGCTGGGTAAACAGGGGAATTGTTGAAAATCGATGTAATTTTTTGCTCCGGACATGTACACACTATGGACAGCGGAGCTTTTTTGTGTTCAAAAAAATGAGTGATGGGAGAGACCATGCAAAAAGATCTCATTATGCTTGTAGAAGATAACGAAACCAATCGCGTGGTGCTAAAGGGAATTCTGCGGGATGAGTATGACATTATAGAAGCGGCCGATGGTGCGGAGGCCGTAGAAATATTGATGAATAGCGATATAGTGCCTTCTCTGATGCTGTTGGATATTTTGATGCCTGTCATGGACGGGTATGAATTGCTTAAATTTATGAAAGGGCATGTTAAAACTGTAGGGATCCCTGTTATTATTATTTCTGGAGTAGATCCCGGGGAAAACGAAATGAAAGCTCTGAAGCTGGGGGCTGTTGATTTTATTCCCAAGCCTTTCGTTTCAGAGGTGGTTAAAATCCGTGTGTCCAACCACGTGAGACTGAAAAATTATAGTGAAGCTCTTGAGATGTTGGTTGAAAAAAAGATGCTGCAGATTACGGATACACGGGAAAAAATATTAGAAACGATGGCGAATATTATTGAGTATAGAAATCTGGAGTCGGGTCACCATGTGAGGCGTACCCGGAAGCTGACCGAAATCCTTATAGATCATGTGCGTCGTCATCGGGAATATGGTGTTGATATCTCTGTGTTGGATCAGGAGATTTATGCGAAGGCGGTGCCTTTGCACGATATCGGCAAGATTGCGATTCCAGACAATATTTTGCTGAAGCCGGGGAGGTTGACCTTGGAAGAGTTCGAAGTCATTAAGACTCACGCGCCGATTGGCAGTGAGATTATTGGGTCTCTTCTTCATAGTGACAAGGATATCTATTTAACGTGCTGTTATGAGATCTGCCGCTATCATCACGAACGTTGGGATGGCAAGGGGTATCCTGACGGGTTGAGCGGGAAAGATATTCCCTTGTCAGCGCGCATGCTGGCTATTGTGGATGTGTATGATGCCTTGGTCAGTTCACGAATCTATAAGGGACCCTATTCTCATGAGAAGGCCGTGGGGATTATATCTCAAGGCATGAACTCGCAGTTTGATCCGACTTTAGTGACAGCATTTTTGGAGGTGGAGAAGAAGTTTGAGATCATGAAGTAGCGGTTTATTAATGAGATGGTTAAAAGTTTCTCATTTTGGCAAGTATAAAGAATAATCACCACGCAGTTGATCTCGTGGAGAACGTTTTAGGAGAGGTTAGTGGTTTTTATGCTTAAAAAAGTGCCTTGGAGAAAGATCATTGTTATTGGATCTACTTTTTTATTGGGTATCAGCACAGGGCTGGGGATTGTTATGGCGGCTGATCCGGCGTTTAATACGACATTTGCCGGCAGTTTTCTGCAGAGGAATCAGCCTGCCGGCACGGATATGAATCAGTTGAGCCAGGAGAATGCGGCGGTGGAGGCCTCTGGGCAGCCTGATGGCCTTACGGAAGTTGAGCAGGCGAAGGTTGTGGATGACTACAAGATGTCTCTGGCCCTCTTGTTTGAAGCGTGGCGGTCTCCGGATATGCAGGTTTTCGAGAAAAAAATTATCGGCGGATACACAGGGGACTTGAGGGATCGGCATCTCGACCGGGCCCAGGCCTATATTTCCAATGGGAAGGGGCTGTATGTTGATGACTTGAAGTTCAATCTCGTCATGATAGAGTCTGCAACGTCTGCCGCGGCGACAATTGTGGCTTCCTATACGTATACGGCCCGGGATTTTGATCTGAATAAAACACAAGCGTATGGGTCCAAGGTTGATCATCAGGTTCATGTGCGCGCGGAGCTTGTTAAGGTCGGTGACCGGTGGCTGATTTCAGGGGAGACGGCTATTTGAGGAGATCCCTGAGGAAGACTATTAAGTTACACTCCCTAAGGCCTTGAAGTGAAGAAATTGCTTCAGGGTTTTTTCTTTGAATCTTTGGAATCTTTGGATGTAGAAGTTTGTGTAGACGGTTTTGCGTGTTCATCGGGATAATGGTAATATATAACTTGTAAAAACAAAAAAATGTGATTATATTTGGTGTTTCGAACAAGATCCTTCCATGAATTTCATATCATCTTCGGGAACCATCTAAATTACAACAAATTACGATAAATTACAACATTTTAAAATTAAATATATACTTGATTAAATTACAATCTTATGGTATCTTGTTGTCGATCCAGCCATAACAAATCCCACTACACCTACGACGCCGACGGCCGGGAAACCCAATACACCGACAAACGCGGCGCCAAAACCATCACAGAATACGACGCCAAAGACCGCGTCACCAAAATTACCGATACCTACGGCCACAGCACCACATTCACCTACGACAGCATGGATCGCGTCATCACCGCCACCGACCAAAACAACGCCACCACCAAGTACACCTACACCCCCACCGGCCAGATCGAAACCATGACCGACGCCCAAGGCAACACCACCAGCTACACCTACGACAAAACCGGCAACAAACTCTCCGAAAAAGACCCCCTCGGCCGCGTCACCAAATACGTCTACGACAAACTCTCCCGCGTCACCAGCATCGCCGACCCCCGAGCCGGCATCACCGACCTCTTAAGCAACTTCCTGCCCATCTTTGACACCCACACCGAAAAATTCGCCTACGACGCCCAAAGCCGGATCATCAGCGTCACCGACAAAAACAAAAACACCACCCACTACGCCTACGACGCCAACGACAACATCATCTCCACCATCGACGCCAACGGCACACAAACCCGCTACGAATACGACGCCATGAACCAACTCACCAAAATCATCCTCAACCGAATCGACCCCCAAGCCAACATCAACGAAACCCAAATCACCCTCTACAAATACGACAAACGCGGCCTCCGGATCCAAACCATCGACCCCCAAAACAACACCATAACAAACACCTACGACGAAGCCGGCAACCTCATCCAAACCATTGACGCCGACAACTTCACCACCCAAACCACCTACGACCCCCGCAACCTTATTGAAAGCATCAACACCTATGCCCAAAACAGCACAACCCCCGACAAAACCACCCAATACACCTACGACGAAGAAGGCAACCTCACCCAAAACGACGACTGGACAGGCCAAACCAGCTTCGAGTATGATTTGCTGGCCCAACTCACCAAAGTCATCGACCAAAACACCCAAACCACCCAATACACCTACGACCCCGTCGGCAACCAAACCCAGATCACCTACCCCGACACCAGCACCGTCACCAAAACCTACGACAGCCTATCCCAGCTCATCAAAGTCACCAACGCCCCCGCCAACGCCAGCAAAACCCAGCAAAAGAAACCCGAAGAAACCACCTACACCTATAACCAAGCCCAAGAACACACCAGCACCACCTATCCCAACGGCATCAAAGAAGACCGAACCTATGACAAAGCCGGCCAGCTCATCAAAATCCACGAGAAGAAAAAGCTCAAATACGAATACGCCTACGACCCCCACGGCAACATCATTAAAGAAACCAAAAGCAAAATCGGCCTCCAACCCGCCGAAAGCAACACCTTCGCCTACGACCGCCTCAACCGGCTCGTCAGCAGTACCGACAGCAAAACCAAAATCGAAACCACCTACACCTACGACACCCTCGGCAACCTCACCCAAGAAATCAGCCAAAAAAGCAAAGACCAAGACATCACCACCTACACCTACAACAAACTCAACCAACAAATCACCAAACACGAAAAAGAAATCAAGAGCAAAAAAGAAACCGACAAAGACACCCACCACAACACCTTCGACAAACGCGGCAACCTGATCAAGACCATCAAACAAGGCGACCCCACCCTAAAAAAACCCACCCAAGACACCACCACCGCCCAATACACCTATGACAGCACCAACCGCATGATCGAAGGCATCAACGAGAAAAATGAACTCAGCGAATACCACTACAACAGCCTCGGCGCCCTCATTGGTGAAACCAAACTCATCGCCAAAGACGCCTACAGCTATACCGGCGTAGACGCCCAGCCCACCCAAAGCAAACGCGACCCCAAATACCAAAAAGACAAAACCAGCCTCATCGAAACCCAGAACACCATCGACTACACCAGTGAGCTCCTCGACAAGCTCACAGAAACAGAACAGGGCGGCCTCACCTACAAATACGTCTACGGCCTCGACAAACTCTCCGTCGACATCAGCCCCACGCCCCCCGAAACAACCGCAGCTACAAAAACAACAAAAACCACGACCCCTCCAGCCCCAACCCTTTACTATTACCACCAGGACCGCCAAGGCTCCATCGACAGCCTGACCGACAACTGCGCCTGCGTCAAAAGCAGCGCCGGGTACGACCCCTGGGGCAAGCCCAAAAAGAGCGATCCCCTGAAAGAAGGCAAGAGGAAACTCGACCTCGTTACCGAGTACACGACCTACGCTTACGACAATGTCCTGAACATCTACCACGCCAAAGCCCGCATGTACGACGCAGAGAACCGTCGCTTCATGGCTCAGGATATGGTCACGGGATTTCAACAGAACCCACAAACCCTTGTCCGTGATCCCTTTACTGCTAACATTACACATAGTCAGAAATTCGTTTATAATGGGTCTGTTGATACCTCCAAAAAAGCAAAGGTAAATCGCAATATAATTTATGGAGATAACCCACAGGAAATGGGTAACAGCCTTGTCCCAAATATTTATGCGATACTGCAAAGCTCAAACCTTTATGTTTACTGCGTGAATAATCCAGTACGTTTCATCGATCCATCCGGCTATGGTATTGAAGAAATTGATTGGGAAGCTACTGCAAAAGGGACAACGAGAGCCCTTGCCAGATTGTTGATAGGCAACCCAATTAATAATTTTGTAACCAAACACGGAGGCCTTAAAGAATTATTCGACTTAGCAGGATTTGTACGGACGAAAGATCAACAGGGTACGTATATTTACCATGCGCGGCAGGATTGTTTACAGCAGTATGGCGGATATAACAGCTTTTATGACATGGTTTTTGACTACGGGACCAGCATGGATAGAAAATTTTTCCAATTTACCAGTGGTGGTAAAGAATATAGACTATGGGCATGGAAAGGTGACTATCTGAATTTAGGTGCCGGTGCTGAAATGGGCATATATAAACAAGCCATGGAAGGATCAGATATTCACTGGCTTGTAGACCAAAGCCTTGCCATGCACATGACACTCACTCTTAAACTGGACGGGAAAACGATTATCGAATGGGATCCCGCCAAAGACAAGGATTATCCCAGTGATAAAGTGTGGTGGGTAACAGGCTTTAATCCTTACATTACCAATGTTGATGCCAGCAGATTAGAGGCTATTTATACGGTAACATTCAATACTCAAACTATGTATACTGATTTTTATAAAAAGTTTGGCGATAAAAACAGTGATGATTACGACCCAAGATGGACATTCGACCCTAAAACGAATACCGCCACGTTAAGATTTTAAGGAAGGGGGTGCAAATTTATGAAGAAAAAAATCATAGTGCTGCTCACAATTGTCACTGTTATTACATTAAGTTCATGTGGGAGGGGTGGAATCATTTTTGACGATACTGGAGAAAAAGCTGATGCTCGGATGGAACAAATAATTTCGGCGATCAAGGGTAAAGACAAAGAAGCCCTGAAATCATTGTTTTCTAAAAAAGCGTTAGACGAAGCCAATGATTTTGAAAACGATGTTGACAATTTATTCGATTTTGTTAAAGGCGAAATAATTTCTTGGGAAAGAGATGGTATATCTGGCGATGAATCAATAAGATATGGTAAAAAATCCTCAATGATTCGCTTTGGTATTAATGTCAACACCAACAAAGATACCTATCGGTTTTACGTGATTGATTATATCACAGATACTATAAATCCTGATAATCAAGGAGTTTATATGTTGGAAGTCAGATTGGTAGACAGTCCCAACACAGGGTCGTGGCAAGAAAGAATGCGCGCTGGATTATATATACATTAGTGCCGATGTGAACGGGGACATTGGAAAGCTCATTAATATTAATGATTCTTTCACGATCAACAGGCATGTTATTTACCTCCTGCATCTGTAACATCCGTAGCCCTGATAACGGACTTTGCAGCGCCACGAGCTATGCTCTGAAGTTTAGGGCTGCAAATTCCTGTCTGTTCCGGTCATAGACGTCCGCAAAAAGGGCACAAACATATCCGCATCCAATATGATTAACAGCTAACAGCTTTATCTGTCACACCCTCGGCAACCTCACCCAAGAAATCAGCCAAAAAAGCAAAGACCAAGACATCACCACCTACACCTACAACAAACTCAACCAACAAATCACCAAACACGAAAAAGAAATCAAGAGCAAAAAAGAAACCGACAAAGACACCCACCACAACACCTTCGACAAACGCGGCAACCTGATCAAGACCATCAAACAAGGCGACCCCACCCTAAAAAAACCCACCCAAGACACCACCACCGCCCAATACACCTATGACAGCACCAACCGCATGATCGAAGGCATCAACGAGAAAAATGAACTCAGCGAATACCACTACAACAGCCTCGGCGCCCTCATTGGTGAAACCAAACTCATCGCCAAAGACGCCTACAGCTATACCGGCGTAGACGCCCAGCCCACCCAAAGCAAACGCGACCCCAAATACCAAAAAGACAAAACCAGCCTCATCGAAACCCAGAACACCATCGACTACACCAGTGAGCTCCTCGACAAGCTCACAGAAACAGAACAGGGCGGCCTCACCTACAAATACGTCTACGGCCTCGACAAACTCTCCGTCGACATCAGCCCCACGCCCCCCGAAACAACCGCAGCTACAAAAACAACAAAAACCACGACCCCTCCAGCCCCAACCCTTTACTATTACCACCAGGACCGCCAAGGCTCCATCGACAGCCTGACCGACAACTGCGCCTGCGTCAAAAGCAGCGCCGGGTACGACCCCTGGGGCAAGCCCAAAAAGAGCGATCCCCTGAAAGAAGGCAAGAGGAAACTCGACCTCGTTACCGAGTACACGACCTACGCTTACGACAATGTCCTGAACATCTACCACGCCAAAGCCCGGATGTACGATGCCGAGAACCGTCGCTTCATGGCCCAAGATATTGTGGCAGGGTTCCAAGAGAATCCGCAGACACTTAACCGCTACGCTTATGTTATTAATAACCCCAAATCTTTGACTGATTCCACAGGGGAAAACTTGTTTGGTGACATATTAGACGGGCTAAAAGGAATTGGGGATTCTCTTGTTGACAATCTTATAATAGAACCGTTGAAAGTCGGGGCTAAGGTTTGGGATTATGTGGCCGAGATGGTCACAGGTAAGCCTTCTTACGTAGCTAATAGTATTTCTAAGATCCAAGAAAAAGTTGAAGAATCCCGTTCGGAAAATGTCAATAATGAAAAATGGTATTATGGTGGACGGATGGTTGGCGATGTTCTATCTGCGGCGGCTGGAATTGTTGCAATGGCTAGTGGCTTGACCATGATGGGGGAAGGCTTAGAGGTAATGTTTGGTGGCACAGCAGGCGGGCTAACTCTTGCACCTAAGTCTGGGACTATTTCAGCTATTGTTGGTGCGGTTATCGATGTGGCCGGAGCTGCTTTGGTTGTGGAAGGTGCTGCTGTTGCGGGATATGGTGCAGTTGTTACTTTCAAGTCAATGGATAATTTCCAGAAGAATTTGCAGAGGTTTCAGGCGGCATCTGAGGGTTCGGGGGGAAAGGCAGATAAAAGAACAGCTGGCGAAATAATCAGTCAAGAGAAAAAGGGATCTATTAATCAAGAATTCCCTTCCGAATGGAGAAATTCAACATTAGAGGAGATTGAAAAAGCCGCTAGGCAAGGTGATAAATCTGCCCAAAAAGCAAAAAAACTACTCAAAGATAAAGGCTTTGACAAGGGTTCAAACTCCGGCAGGACAAAAAAGTAAAGGAAATAATTGGTTTTTAAGGCGAAGGGCTAGACTTATACGAATCTGCCTCTTCGCCGAATTCACTTTTATTATGGAGGGAATGAATATTATATATGTCTACATCCGATATGAATGAGTTGCTATCTTTAGTGTATCATTATTACCCAAGGGAATGTTCTTTTACAAGTCGCGAGTATAAAACTGCATCTGAGTATTCCAGATATCTGAACATTGTCAATGATATAGCTAAGCGAACAAAAATGGAAAAGAAACTCTTTCCCAATATAGTCGAATGTGCAGACGGCTACTGTGTAATGCAGAGAGAACACTCTGATTATTCCAACTATCCAAGTGTACAGTATACAGTTTTGCTGCATAAAAATTATAGAATCCTGGATGATGATGTCGATTTAATCCTCTCCCTGGATGGAAAAAGATTTGATCTAGAATTATATTTTAGTTTATTGGGCGATTATTATTATTATTACATTACCGAGACTGTTGGAGGGAAAGACACATCAGCATGGAATTTTTCTGTACTAGCAGATGAACAACTCCCATATCAAGAAAGAGAGTTGGTTAATTTGTTATGCGCAAAAGCTTCTACACTTGGGTTCAAACTATTGGACAATAGCCTTGCTCATATGATGGTTCCAGAAGTGGAAACCGAGTTAGTAAGTAGTGGTAATGCGACATTTTTTAATTGCATTTTCACGGATATGAAAACTCGTTATTATTAAATTAATTGTCCAACGCCTTCTCGTATCACGTTTCACGAAACCCTCCTCAAAATTTACAAGGCGGCTTCCGAATTTTCTCGGAGCCGTCGTTTGCCGCCGATGGGCGGTGGTGGTGGGGCAGGAAACGCCGCCTACGGGCGGCAAATATGGTTCTGCCTGGGTCGGCGTCGTGGTGATGTGATTTTTTGCGCCCATGAAATCTGGTATTACCAAGGGTTCCTGTTTTGACTATCTCAGGTTTTTGGAGCGTGCCGAATCCCAGGTTGGTTTTTTATCAACACTCCGGAACGGCGGAACAGAAACCAACAGAACGTCATTTGCTCAAGAGTGGAGTAAAATTACAGGAGGTAAAACAAAGGCTGCAATTGGGAAGACAGCGTACCAAGGAATCAATGAATTTGTTTGGTGGAACGCCGGGGCTTGGTTAGGTTACAAAAGTGCAAGAGAGAAAGCCGGTGGATATTCAGTACCATTTCCTGCGTTTAGCAAACCTGTATTAGGAAAAGGGGCAAAATGGAAAACATTCAAACCTTAATTAATCTAAATAGATAGAGTATATGCTGATATATAGGCGTATAGCTTGCTATACGCCCATATATCCTAAAATCCGAAAGCGAGGAACTAACATGAGGAAAAGGTTATTAGCATTCGCGACGATGGCTTTAATTCTATTATTAATTGGAGTTACATACTTTATACAAACCATATATACACCGGAAACAATATTAAAAACCGCAATAAAGGAAAAAGAGTTATCGGATAGAAGATATATTTTATGCCAGAGAGTACGAATAACAGGATTTGATTGGGAGCTCATAAAAAATGAGGATGGCAAAAAAACCAACGAGCTCTGCAATGTAGTAGGAGCAAGTCCTTTCAGTGAATATCCTTTTCGTCATGAATTTGTGATAGCTAATAACACGTATATATTTTATGTAGAAGAAAAAAATGTGGTTTATTCCGAAGAAATTAAAGAAGATGAAATCATATATGTTGTAACTGGATGGGATATATTGTATCCTGTTAAACACAGCGAATTTTTCGGGTTCGATTTATTTAAAACAAAAAAATATATTACTCCTGATGATTTACAGAAATAACCTGTTAGGATGTTCTTGGGACAGACACAACAGACCCATCACAACACCTAGATATTCCAAGGGAATTGCATTCCTTGTTATCAGGAGAGAACGTAAATCTATTAAAGAACAGGGAGATTTAAAGCTGTGCCCTTCCTGTTTTGATAGACACATTTTATCTTCGGAATGGAGAAGTACAATAAAAAACGCACACCCCTGATTTTAGTTTTGTCAGGAGTGCGCGCATTTATTGTACTGCTCCACAAGCTCCAAAAAGTTACAACGTCAGGCAGTGAATGAAAGACGGCTCTGGCAGAGGCAAAGGGCGAAGACCTCCGCGCCATCGGCGGGCAAAGAAAAAAATGTCGCAAATCCGCTGGAAAACCTGGTGTTTTGCAGGCCTGATATTTTTGTTATAATGGTACTGTTATCATTTGCCAGAGAGTAGGTTATCAGATCGAAAGTTTGAAACAACAAGGCAGGCATCCACCATAAGCAAATAGACAAGGAATGAATATTAAAACTGAAAACAGGTGATGTAGTGGTAGTATTAAGTGAAACACAAATAACAAAAGAATATTTTAATATTATTGGCGGATATCCATCATCGAAAATCATTCATGAGTTAAGTGAATACAATGGTGAGGAACAGGTATGTATCGCCTGTACTCAGCTTGATGTTAATCATGACAACGTTCAATATAGTGAACGCGAAAAAAAATATATTTTGAAAGAGTGGATCAACTTTTTAAGTACAAAAACTAAAGCGCTCAAAGGATTACATTTTAATTCACGTGTCCCACAAGCCTTATTCGACGCAGCTTGTTGTCAGGAAAAATTAGAAGAACTCCGTTTCAAATGGGGCTCATATTCAAATTTATCTGCACTTGAAAACTTAGACAAATTAAAGTTTTTATATTTAGGACAAGGATCAAGTGTTCAGGATATAACAGTCATTGGAAAATTGAAAAGCCTTGTTGTCCTACATATCGATCTGAGTTTTCCTATTATTTCTACTAAAAACCCCTGGGTATCCCGTTAAACCCCTGGAAATAAAGCGTTTTCGACAATTGGCTTGCTTGACATCCTCCTCAGTTATTAGTATAATTATACTAA
>Ga0082212_10001016_pt1 | contig 41092 bp, 34 predicted proteins | sample TergutNt197P3_FD_71548 | JGI IMG/M metagenome (GOLD analysis project Ga0082212, IMG submission 71548) | Neocapritermes taracua P3 segment gut microbial communities from Petit-Saut dam, French Guiana - Nt197 P3 | ecosystem: Host-associated > Arthropoda: Insects > Digestive system > Gut ...
TATTGGGAAGTTGTCCCAAACTTTCAAGGATATAGTTGACAGTACCCACATCTCGTTGGGCATTTATCAAGGCGGAAATTTCTCCGTTTCCTCTGTATTTCAACTCTGTAATGTATTCTTTTGATAACATCTCAATAGGTCTTTAGAAAATACAAAGGTAGCATTTTTTTTTGAAAAGTTTTTATGTGTCTTTTTTTCACAACCTAATAATTATACCCTCAATATTAATCATATCATCCATCTTATTACCTTAACCTGTCAAATCCGATAAAATTTACAGGCCCAAGTAGACCTAAAATCACTGACATGGCGTCTTCCGAGATCGCAATATTTGGCATGTCCCGGGTATCTGCTGCAAGACCTGCAATCAGCGGCTACATTATCAAACCCTTCATCTTCATTAGAAGTTGTTGATGTACTTGTAGAACGCCCGCTTTGTTGAATCTTCGCAAAAATAAATAATAAAACCCAAACAACAATAACTATTATTGCAATTATTAATAATGCCATAAAATACATCAAAGTGACAAATGTTGCAAACATGCCGATTAAATAAATGGATGATACTACTATTTTTTTTGATTCAAGACGGTTGTAAATAATAACTGCCTGAAGTATTTGTAATGCTGCAACAGCGCTTGCTATTGTCCAGAAAACAGATTTAGATGCCGACACGTCTCCCTGTCCAAATAACATAAGAGCATAGAAGCATAAGACTACAAAACCAATAATACCGGACAATATGCCTGTTAAATAACTTTTTGATCGTAAACTATAATAGCCATATTCAGATGTCAATTCATTCATCAGCAACCGGAAACACTTTATCTGATTATTGATGACATAAACAAACACAAATAGACCAATAATAGAGAGAAACCAGCCAATCTTGCCCGGACTGCAAAACCATATCGGATTGACCCCCGACATTGCAATTATCAATTCAAGTATGCACACGGCTGTAAATAATATCGCAAAGAGCGGAAGTTGTAACCCTTCAAATTCTCCGTCTTCATGCCACATTCGCCCCATTATATGCATTCCAATGGATAATCCCAATATGATGAATGTTAGTATTACTACGACATCAGCGCTAAGTTTCAAATTTACTATATCAGTTAACTTCGCAACATTTTCGCTTAAATGTATTTCAAATAAATCACTGACGTGCGTTACATCAGCGTTTTTTGCATAATTAGCTGCTCTGATATCAAGATTGCGTGGTTTATTTGTTTTCTTTATCCTGTTTGTTTGAACAAAACCATATATAACTCCGTCATTATCTTTCAATGAATTAATTTTTGCTGCATTATACGCATTCTTTGTATTAAACGGATAAATTTTCACCTTAGCCCAATCGCCTTGGATTTCAACTACTTCTATTATATCTTTAGTAGTCAGTAAACGAATCGATGTATTATCAGGCTTTTCAAATACCCACATGCCGTTTGTATTAGTTTTGTAGTATTCTTGTGCTAATACAGCAGTTACGGATAATATTAATGATAATACGATCAAACATGTTTTGAATAAAAAAGAAGATACTTTTTTCATGATATTTTATTTATTGTTTGCAGTGCCATGTATTTTGTGCACAAAGTTTGATTATGGCGTCATCCACATCCTCCTTTGCAAGTGATTCCCAACATTCGATATCTCCTTTATCTGAGTCAGTCGCATCAATAACCTTGCCTTCTTTGTCGTATTTAACTAAATTATCCATTTATTATCTTAACGAGTTAAGTTTTTTTGCTATTAATCCCTTATCAAATCCGCTTTTTTCGGCTAATCTGTAATACTCGATGGCTTTTTCCAAATTAACTTCTACCCCTTTCCCATTTTCATGCATTTCGCCTAAATTATAATACGCATATAAATTAGGTATTGCCTCCGTTAAATATTTGTATGCTTTTTCATAGTCCGGTTTTATCGTTTCAGTTCCCTCTAAATAGATTATACCAATCCAAGCTGTTGCTTCTTTATTCCCTTTTAAACGTGACCGTTCGTAATAATACAATGCAGAAGCCGTATTTTTTTCTCTGTTTTTCATTCCCCACATAAGAAGGCCTTTGTCCATCATATCTGTATATGTTGTCTTTAACAACGTACCTCTTATAAGAGATTCTTCTGAATAGCGTGTACCGGTATAAAACGCCACCAATTCTTTTTCGCGAAAATTATTATGTTTCCCGTCATCAACAATTTTAAAATATCTATTGGCATACATATTTGCCGCATCAATATCGGGAAAAACACCTTCGCCAAAATATAACGCTCTTGCATAGTTATAAATGGCAGGACCATAATCTAATTCTACTCCAAGTTTGAAATAAACAACAGCCTGTTCTAATCTCGCTTCGTTTTTTTTATCGGATGAATAGAATACGCCTAAATAGTTACAAGAAAATCCATCCTTCTTTTCAGCAGCAAGTTGCAAATATTTTTCGGCTGACTCTGCATTGCCAAAGTACTCGTAATCCAATGCTATATTTCTGAGTTCTGATCCTGAAAGTTTGGTTATATCCTTATTTTCAATACTTTTCGACAGCTTTTCACTTTCTTTTTCCTGCATTAATCTTTTATATTGCATATAAGCATTATCTTTATTTTGAGGAAAATAAAGTTTTTCTGCCGCCTCCATAAAAAATATCATTGCTTTATCCGTATTTTTTACGACGCCTGTACCGGTCTCGTATAAATGTGCCATCAAGTAGGAACCTCCCCATTTATGAAATTCGTCTTTGTTTTCAAATGGCACAAGTATTTGCGCAACTTTCATTTTGTCCTGCTCAACGCCTTTTCCATAAAAATAAAGGTTAGCGAGAAGACAAGCGCCCTGTTCATCTCCTGCATCGGTTGCAACCTGATAATAATGACGCGCTTTTTCAAGGTTCTGCGGACAACCCATACCATTTTCTGCATAATAACCGGCAAGTATGTTACCATTTACGCTACCGTTTTTTGCAGCCAACTCAAAAAGATGAAAATGAACTGTCATTTCAGGTGTATTGCCTACTTCGCATAATTCATCATTGGTAAATTCCGACAATCGCTTATCTATTATTTGAAGAGACTTTTCTATTGTTTCAACATTGAAGTCAAAGCCGCATAAATTCAATAATTCCTCTTCAAACCATGTTGTTTGTACCGGCGCCTTTTGTTTTGCCTTTTGAAGAAACAGTTTTGCCTCCATCAGATTGTAAGCAGGATAAGCTAATTTTACTTTCGTTTCTCGTAATAAATCATTGTACGCAGTAATCAGATTTTTTTTGGCATCAATATTGTCTGTTATTTTCGGAGCGTATCTTTTAATTGAACTATAAAATGAATTGGTCATATCAGTTTTTTCTCCCATTGCATAAAACAGTTTCTGGTTATAATACGTATTAAGCAGGGAAACAACGTCTGTGTATTTATATTTGGCTTTGAAATAGCTATTTGCTTCTTCAAGTAATACTTTAGCTTCATTGAATTTTTGAGCGTCAACCTGCTTTTGTGCATTTAACAATACGGACAAGAGTTGTTTGTCGTCTGCTATTTGCTGTGCTTGCGCTAATGAAACAAATACAAACAATAATGTAATAACAAGATTTCTTTTCATTCGTCTGAATTTATGTAGATTATTCATTTATTTCCTGATAGCAATTATTTAACTTTTTAATTTCATCTTCAATCAAATCGATTGATTCGTTAATACCTTCATTGCTCCAATTAAAACGACATAGTTGTAAAAGAGAATCTATATGCGGCGTATTTTCCCAAATAATGCTGTCGGCAGAAACAGATATTAATTGCTCAAGCGCTATTTTATATTGACCTATATATTCTTCGTTTGATTCTTCGTTACAAGGTATATTGAAAATTTCATTCGGTAGCGCAGATAGTTTAATCATATTAAAATACAAGTTGGCATAAATCACCTGACTTTGAGCCAAAACATTAAGCGAGTGTGCCAATGATTCAAATCCTAATGGTTGACTACAAGCCTTGTTAGCTTCATAATCAGCAATAAAATATGGATTGCCGTTAGTTGTTTCACTTTTGATTTCAACGTCCACAGTATCGGATTTGTACATCAATAATATGGTATTATAAACGTCAGGAATGGACATTCCATAATCATCAATAAAAATCTTTGTGATTTTATTGATGATTTCCCTTGCTTCTTCGGGATTTATCTCGAATTGTTTTTTTAAGTCTATCTCTTTAAGCGTTTTTATTAGTAGCTTTTTTGTATCCTCAAGGTATTTTTTTTTAAAAAAAGCAATTGATTCGTTTACAAATCTCGTTTTGTTTTGAATACGTTCCCTTATTGATAATGTTCCTAAATCAGTCGCATATTCATTCAAATATTGTATTCCTCTTTCTGTATATTGACTGCTCTTTATCTCCCACAAAAGCAAGTGTTGCAGCAATTTTTCGGGCGAAAAATTTATTTCGTCTTTTATAGAATTTAATACGGAGTCGCAAATATGTACAGTTTTGTTTAAATCTCTATCACTAATTGCGTTTCTCAATTCATTAATATAATTACTGTTTTCGGCAATACATATATTGACGCATACGCTTAAGTGTAATGTGAAAATCACGATGAAAAGTCTTATAAATCTCATAGTATTACTTATTTAACAAGATGAATTCATATTGTTTATTGTTGATTCGGGAAGTTGGTTGTTGTAGTCCATTTGACAGGGAAAAAACTTTTTCTCTTGCATAACGATTAAGTTCATCCGTTGTTATTATGCCGTCACCGTTAGCATCAGCTTTCCGGTCAGTCAGCGCTTCTTTCAACACGTAGGTAAATAATCCGTTTTGCCATTTGTCGCCTTCGACTGCAACTTCTGCGCCGCCGGCACTCGACAGGATTGTAGCGCCGACGCCCCGTCGGATATCCGAGAAAAGTTCGTTGAGCAACTCGTTTACCTGACGGACACTTATGTCGTCGATTTGTCGCACACCTGCGCCAACGCTACGGAAAACCACATCGCGCTGCTCCGCAGAAATCGTGTTTTGTGCAATATATTCATCTTTATCAATTTCACCTGAATGACAGGCATCCATCATGATCATTTTTTTTAACGGCTTGATATGATCAAGTAGCATTTCAAAATCTTCATAAGCCAGTCCTTTTTCAGCCGGTTTCTCAAAATTCATGTCCGACATAGCCAAGAAATAATCCATATTGCCGTCTAATATGCCATGACCGGCATAAAACAGAATAACCACATCGTTCCGCTTCGCTTTTGAAAGCCAATTTTTTATTTCTGTGAGCGATTGACGGGTTACCTGTTCATTGGTCAATAATTTATTGTGAACTGCATGATATTGATTAGAGTTTAGTTCAGAGAACAATTCTGATATGTCTTTTGCATCCTTATCCGCATAATTCAGATTATATCCGGCGTTGTCATATTTGGAAACGCCGATACTGACAATATAAAGGTCGGGTTTATCCAAATCAGCCCTGCAAAAAACATCGACCGTCTGTTTGTATGATTCAGCGCCTTTTTCATTCAGGCAGGAAACGTCAATTCTATTAGCACCTGCTATTAATTCTATTTCAAGCGTTTTCAATAAATTCTGACTCGGCGCAGCGTCAAAAGGAATCCCCTGTACGCCGTAAACCGGAACGCCATTAAGCCACACCAACAGGCGATTAAGCCGATATTTATCATCGCTTGCTTTAACATTCAAGTTGATATTCTGAGTCGGCGTTTGTGCAGGAATTTCATGGGCGTTAGTTATTTCCAGATTTGGGGTATGGAAATCATCAGAAAGCCTTTCTTCTGTAAAGTCCATTTTTTTTAACCGTTTTTTATAGGCGTTGCGGTACAGTTCCACCATTTTAGGCGATACTGTACCTATTCGTTCCAAGATAATATCGGGACGGTTATATTTTAAATCGAACTGATCGTATTCGTATATTTCGTGTCCTTTTACAAAATGAATAGCACGCGAACAGTCCTGCGATGCCTTATAAAAATTGTCGGGCGTCATCACGATATATTCGTCGCTGTTTTCTATTGCAACTAATTTTACGATTTCTTCATACGTTTGAGTGTCACGGATTTTTGTTGTACCATCTTTGGAAGTAGTTATTATAAACCGCTTATCGTTCGACTGAATAATAGAGGTAATCTCTCCATTATGTGCCTTAAATAATTTAAAATGCTGTTTTTCTCCATTTTGCCATAATGCTATATACCCATCACTTGAGCCGGCGGCAATAATGTTGTCATTTATAAACGCACAACAACTTATACGATCTTTTGCAAAAGGGTCGGCATAGGTGAACCACGTGTTTTCGTTAAGGTAGTATTGAAATATCTGCCCGTATTCCCCGACAGCCAGTATGCGCTTTCCCTGACTGTCGGAAAGAATTGACATTATCGGATAGGATGCTTTTTTCAGCAGTTTGACTGATAATGAATCGTACATGTCGCCTGAATATATTTCCCCACCGTCAAATCCGGAAATAAAATGGTTGGAATCGGAAATAAATTTTGCGCTGTTTATTACTTGATATCGAGCGGGGAACGAAACAGGCGCCAGTTCCTTCGAATGAATATTCCCATGAAATAATCCGTTATAGGTGGCAGCTAATATATTATCTCCTTTCATATCAACAGAGAATACAGGGTAGCCTTTGGAGCGAATTGAAGCTAATAAATCGGCGTCCGTATTCCAAACTGTTATATATTGTCCGTATCCTCCCAAAACTATTTTATCACCCCAAAATTGACCTTCATAGTATGTTTTATATCCATACTTTAGATACTCATTTCCGGCAACTGCATTTTCTATTAAGGTTTGCGCTTTAGGAAGATATTTAGCAACGGGGCTTACTCGATCGTTGATATATACAATCGACGTGTCTTTCAGAAGCGTTTCTTTATAAGGCAATCTGCGTACCATTTGCATTTTAGTCAAATCCCATATTTGTGGATTTATTTCTACCACCAGCAACAGACTGTCGTTCGAATTAATGGACACATTTCCAAGCGGATTGACATAGCCTTTATACTTCATAATGCCAACATTTGTATTCATGTCAAAGGCTCCGATGGAACAGTCGCGCTGCATGCGATAATCAATATTTGAGAGTTGATGTATCGGTGCTGTAATTTCATCATTGGCAATTATCCCGATTTTTTCGTTGTTGCGCCAGTCGTAAATACTGAAAAATTGAACACCTGTACGTCTTGTGCCTCCGTATATCTGTTCCGAACTGCGCGGATGAAAATTAACCCACGATAAGCCTTGTTGTGCATCTGTTTTCAACGAGCGATCTATCAATTGTTTTCCACGCTTCAAATCCCATACGATTATATTTCGTATCATATCTGTGGAAACCAAGTATCTGCCATCGGCACTCACATCATAATTTATAATCGGCGAAGTATGTCCTACCTGTACGATTGTCTGAACAGAATCTTTGTCTGTTGGGTTTTTCATTTGAGCCGATACTATTGAAAAGCAAGCGGAAACGAATAATAACATGAAGTATCTTCTCATTTATTCAAAGTCAATTCGTTTACAAACAATTTTATATCTCCTTCATGGTAAAATACTTCCGGATTATGTATGGTCAGATAATCCCCGATGAGATCATTCAGTATTTCGCTATCGGTTTTTTCCGGAAAATTCTCGACGAAACTGCGGCAATCTCTACCCGACACTACATTTAACCTCAAACTATCAGTCAATAGCAGACTTTGTTTTTTTGAGGCGTCATAATAATACAGCTTTAACAGCACATTGAATGTATCTTTTCTCTCGCCGTCGATGGTGAAAATTGAATGGTCGATCACAATTGAATTTCCGTCTACCGGTAATTTTTTATCTATGGATTCTCCATCGTGTATATAGTTCACATAATAAAACCGGTTTTCATCCACCGGCAAATACGATTCAACAGAAAGACGCACCAATACTCCGATGTTTCGGTTAAAATATTCCGTTATATCTATTGTATTAAGTAGCTTCCCTGCCCGCGTTGAAAGGCGGTTAGTCGAAACGAGATAATCCCAAATTGATTTATTACCGGATTTTTCCATAAGTGACGCCGAAATAACTTTGAGTTTGCCTTTATTTTCATCATAAACTTTGGCTATTTGGTCGGGCGTAATCCATTGCACTGTATCGGCTGAAAAAAACGAATCACCCGCTCTGCATGATTTGCCTCCTATGATGACCGGTTCGGAATTCAACCAGGTAATTTTCAAATTACCTTGTGCCATGACTATGTTAACGAGTAAACACACAAGCAAAGCTGTTAAAAAAAATCGTTTCATAATGATTTGTTTTTTAATATTGAACGTAGCTCTAAAATGGTATTTATCAATGCAAAATATCCTGAAAACAAAAATATTTCTACGAAACGTCCCCAAACAAAAAAGACAAAAAGATTGATCAATAATAAGATAAAAGAAAAACCTAATAAATTAAAAGCAAAACGAATCAAGTCAGACTTTAGCATTTTTATTTTCAGAATATTCAATCTTTTTCCTGCAATATATAAGGATGTAAAATAAAAGACAAAAAACATAACACACCACAACATGAAGGGCGTTTTTACCTTACCTTTCAATAATGCCAGGTATGCGTTATAATTAATCAATGCTCCTGGAATGATACCGGCAACCGTTTGATGTATATCTTTTTCGCTTAAATCTCCGATTATGACAAATTTATCCTTGAAAAAATCGTCTGAATTGTTTACTTGTAAAAATTCAAGCAGGTCAGAGCCAAGATTATAGTAGTTTTTTGTGCCGTCAGAAGCGTATGCGCCATCTATTTTTACCGGGAAATCAAGAATAACACTGTTTGTAACGGTTTGGCCATTAATCAAATAACGTAATCCTCGTCGTTCAAATACACTACCGGTAATCTCCATCCAAATATATAGCGGCAAACTTTTTTCTCTGTGCTGAATAAACTGATATTTGAGCAGATTATTTTCTACAATATTTGTTTTAAAGTCTGCAAAGGCGGATTTTCCGGCAAGTACCGACGGCAATGGACTACCAAATTGATGTTTCGGTACTACAAGACGCGGCGTGTTAGCCATTAGGAAAAAGAGCGAATCATCATAAACTGTAGTTAATTTTGAATCAAAAAACACATCACACAAAATATAATTATGATTATTTTGCTTGTTGATATAGCGAAAAAAATCCATCAACTTAGCGCGATCGGTAATATCAATATTCCCGGCGGGTATACCGATTTCATCATGAATTTCGACTAATTCTCTGTCGTATGCAACATTTACAACAACCAAATTTTCATGAGTATCTATAGACTGGTATAGTAATTTGCCTAAAACATTGAAGTATTTGATAAATCCGGATTCGCTTGAAAAAGTATAGGGGATATTCCAAAAGGCATAGCAAACAAGCAGTAGCGCAAGTGAATGTATTGCTGCAACTGCATATATGGCATACTTTTTTCTGAAACTTAATAAAAATAAAGTCATTCTTCACTTTAATTTAAGTAATCTGCTTTAAGATGACAAAGATAAGAAAAAAATATTTTTCTTAAAAAACGAACATACAAACATTTTTAGTTATTTATTAAATATGTCAATTGATTGAAAATCGTAGAAATAATTAGAATACATTTTTTCGAAAATGAACAAATAACTGATAATCTGCAATTTTATCGGTATTATATTTAATTATAACAGGCAACTACCACTTGATGTCCATTGTGATTTGCCTGTTAACATCTGTCCATGCAGGTGATTTATCCAGCAGTCTTTCGATTTCTTTTTTAGCATCTTCACAGGTATATTGGTCGCATTTGATGTTGGTGGGTTTGCCTGTCGGATCAATATCGAAAGATACCCTTACCGAAATAGTATCGCTGTCGCATATATTTTTTACTGCATTTTTCAGGCAATATGCCTCAAATTCTTTTTCGCCGAATGTGGTTGGTGAAATGGTAGCTTCAGCAGCTCTTTCTCTCGCTCGTGCAGGTGATTGGATGGAGCGCCGTGCAACTGCATATTCAGCTTCTGCTTCTGCTGCCAAATCCATATCTTCCGCTTTCTCATCCTCTTTTGAAACAGGTGGAGCAATAGCGTTTGCTAATATCTGATCTTGTGCGTCTTCCGAAATAACAACCTGTAAATCATCTTCAGTTATTGCAGGTATAGGCGGTTTGGTATTTTCAGGTTGATGAGGTGTTTGTATTTTCTTATCTATTTGTATTTCAGCATCATTAGCAGGTTTTGAAATTTCAATTTGATCGGCGTTTACTGAAACCGGTGGAGCAAGTTCCGGCAACAAACTTGTCATCTCGCCGGAATCATTCGTTTGTACCATAGCAATAACAGATTTCTGTTCTTTGTTATCCCAAATAAAATATATACCAAATCCTATCAACAGCAAAACGGATGCAGCAACAGAAACGAAATACAATAGTCGCCTGCTGTTGCTCCTAACACCGGTCGGGCTGCCGATTTTCTTTTCAAGCCGTTCGATGATTTCGGTATGGTTGCCCGAAACAGCATCAAAACCCTCTAAAGCATCCTTCAGAAATGCGTCGTTCATGGCCTCGCGCTCCAAGCGGTTCGCTTCTTTGCCGTGTTTGTTGCCTTGTATGTAATCTTTAATCTGCATATCAGGTATTTATAATATTAAGAATACATATTTTCAAATTTCGCTTTCCATTTTGAATATAACTTTTTACTTTGCTCAGTTCAAATCCGTTTTTTTTAACGATATCGGCATACGAGAAATTCTCAAAAAAGAACATAACAATACATTGCCGCTGTTCTTCAGGAAGTTTTTCAATACAATAGTTGAGTGCATCCTCTTTCTCTTTGTCATCTTCCACATCTAATAGATGCTCAAATTCGTCCGATTCCATAACTTGTAAATCGATTTCTTCGCAATTTCTGTTTTTCCCTTTTCGAAGGATTTGAAGACAATGATTTTTGGCCGTGCTGTATAACCATGTTTTAAAATTATCAATTTCATATCTCTGCATTTTCATGCTTAATTCTTCATAAAGACTGATAACGGCATCCTCCGCATCTTCGATTTGTTGCAGATACTTTAAGCATAAACCGTATACCAACGGAATGTAACGGGAGTATAGCTGTCCTAACACTTCCTGGCCGGCTGTTTCCTTGAATTGCTTAAGCAACTCGTTATCGCTCCATTGCGTATAAGGTTTCTTTTTCAATGTTATTTTATGAGATTTCGACAAAAACAGATATTTTGCCTATTTATTTTCAAGTATTTAGTTGAACAAAGAACAAAACCGGATTGGTATTTTCATCCCTTTCAGGGAAAGCAGACAATATGTCTTTTCCGGTTTTATAGAAGTAATATTCGTGGTTATTCAGGTCGGCCGGTTGCAAGTCTTTGACGATTCCCGTATAAAAGAAGTCATCAATAAATCCGTTCAAACTAAATGAGTTATTCGTTTTTCTATCAAAACAGTATAGGTAGTTTGCATCGGCAGACTCGTTTGTCTGATACGACGCTATGATATACCGTTGTCCCAAACGAAACGGTATCGAATAAGCCGGTAAATCGTGCCCTGTTACAGCGAAGGAGGATGGTCGTTCCTGATTTAAACTTTCATTTTCAAGAAGATACAAGGTGTCGCGCAGGAGCGTTTCTTTAAATGAGAAAGGAGCATACACATAAATCATTTGATTTGAAACAGATATCTCTGAACTGAAACTCGCATCTAAATAAAATCGTCCCAAATCTATCGCATCAATCCTGACACTTTCAATCGGTCGAAATGCGATATCCAATTTAAACAACCACTTCTCGAAAACATTATCGGCAGCAATATTCTCTGTAACGGCCCAAAGAAAATGATCGTGATAAGCCAAATCGAGCATTGTCCCGCCTGAAAGTGCGATCTCAGCATCTTTCGTAAATAGTAATATGCCGTCAAATGTATAATAATGAAGCATAGAAAGACTGTCCAACACAATAATATGCTGTTCATCTGCATTAATGGCATATTTATTTATTCGAGCGTTATTAGCGGTCGAAATTTTATTGATAAACGAGCCGGAACGATTAAAGCGATATATAGCATTACCGCTCAGTACAAAAATATTTGATTGCGTTTTTTTTACTTGTTTCAATTCGTGTAAAATACATTGGGAATTGGTTTCTAATGGTATAGCTATAATCTTTTGCGTAATAAATGACAAAGAATCAACTGTTTCAGATTGGTCGGAAGTATAATGAAACTTGTCTCGATGCACACACGATATAATGGCAAAGAAAATCAATAGAATTGGGAGCTTTCTCATTGGTTATTCAGAGAAATCTATCAGATACTCGTGGATGTTTTTCGTAAATAAAATGGCTGGATCAGAAACCTGCAGTGTATCAAATGATTCTGTTTGAATAGTATAGTTTATATCATCAATATGGATTGGCGTTTCACGTCTTTCAAAAAAAAGCGAGTAACACAAAATGGCTGCAAAAAATGTAATTAACAACGGTTTCATATCTTTATTGTTGTGATTTATATGAAAAACGTTGTATGATGCAAAATATTGTGCGAGACTAAAAAAAATTATTTTTTTTGTTTGCGAATTTCCTTTGGAGCCATTTTAAATGCCGATTTACAAAAACGATTAAAATTTGATTGGACTTGAAAGCCATACTCATCGGCAATTTCTTTGAATGTTCTGTTTGTTCTACATATTTCGCCATAAATTAGTTGCGCTTTTTTACGTTGCATCCACCCGTATGGCGCTTCCCCGAATACAACATTAAAACGTCTTGAAAATTGTTGTGGCGTAATATTCAATGCTTTAGCAAATTCATTGACGGTTTGATATTTCGAATGGTTCGCATGTATAAACTCTGCGAAAGCTGCATCAGGCGTAAAATAATAGTAGAAAAAACGAAACAGTTGCTCTTCAGCGTAATATGCCCTAAGCAATACTAACGCTTCAGATAATTTTTCTTTAAAATAAAAATGGCATTTCAATCCATCAACATAAGTGTCAAGTAATCCGGTGGCAAAATGTAATAATCGGGGATTGATTTTAAGTGTTTCAAATGCTACCGGCTTATCGATTGTTTTTGAATAATTTTTTAAACGATTAAGATTATATGCGTTACATAACATCACAGATTCTTTTATGCGTATAACCAACATCTCAGTTCCCGGCGATGCTTGAAAATGTATTTTGCAATTTGCCGGTAAAAAGATCAAACGTCCATTGTTTACAGTAATACTAAACTTATTGTGCATTGAATACTGAGCAGACCCTTTTAAAATAAATACAATTTCATTGTAAAGAAGTGTAATTTCATCTGATTCAATTTGATCGAACCGGTGAACTTCAACCAATGGCTTATCATCTTTTGTGTAACAAAAACAAGATAAATGTTCTTCTACATTATATATTTTCATATTATAAATAATAATTTCTCAGCAAAGGTAGCAATAAATATAATATTCAACTTATTTTTTTTAATTTTTTTTAGTTTTTCACAACAAAGACACTCTTTATTTGTACAACATCTATCCTAAAAACCACAAATTATTCGTTTTTTTTTGTAATTTAGCCCCCAAAAAACAATTATGCTAAAGATAGATACACTTGCCTTTCTTGAGGAGTTGCAAAAGAACAACAATCGTGAATGGTTTCAAGCCAACAAAACCTTCTACGAAAATGCACGACGTGATGTTGTGGAATTGGTACAACAATTGATTCAAGCAACGGCTCAATTTGATCCGGATAATGGTTTGCCGGATCCGAAAAAATGTATTTTCCGGATTTACAGGGATGTTCGTTTTTCAACGGACAAGTCTCCTTATAAAACAAATTTCGGCGCAATTATCGGCTATAATAAAAGCGGTTACTACCTGCATATCAGCCCTGACGAGTATTTCTTGGCCTGCGGTTATTATTTACTTACACCCGAGCAGTTAAAAAAACTCAGAAAAGGGATTTGCGATTATTTTGACGATTTTCAACAAATAATCAATTCACCCGATTTTCGAACGGAAATAGGTGATTTGCAACGCGATGAAGACACCTTACAACGTGTCCCGAATGAATTTGATAAATTGCATCCCGCAGCAGAGTATATGAAACTGAAACGTTTCTATGTGATGAAACCGTTTTCTGAAAAACAATTATTAAGTGATGACTTTGTTATATATGCTTCAGAGATTTTTCGTATCATGATGCCTTTGAAACATTTTTTATATGGTTTGCTTCAATAAAAGATTATGGACATTATAATAAAAAACATTACGTTGGGAATAATTGTAGCCTTAATGCTATCTTGTAATGCTAAGCGGAGTGGGGAGACGGATATGAAGAACGAGGTATACGAAAAAAACACCGACCCTTCCTATATTTTCGATGGCGTTTCGCTTGATGGTTGGGAAACAACAAATTTTATTTTACCGGGTCCTGTTTATGTATCAAAAGGTGAAATCGTGATGGAAATGGGCGATGGTTGCACCGGTATTACCTGGACAGGAATATCTCCTGACATGGATTATCAAATATCTTTAGACGCCAAACGCGTTGTCGGCAGTGATTTCTTCTGCGGACTGACTTTTCCTGTTAATGACTTATTTTGCACGCTGATCGTTGGTGGTTGGGGTGGTTCGCTTGTCGGATTAAGTTGTATAGACAAAAGGGACGCCTCCGACAACGAAACTACCCGTTTTATGACTTTTCATAATGACCAATGGTATCACATTGCCTTAGAAGTATCAAAAGGGAATATTAAAGCTTTGATTGATGAACAGGTGGTTGTGGACTTTAATATCGGCAACCATCAGTTTTCTGTCCGTTCTGAAGTATTAAAAAATATCCCTTTAGGCTTTGCAACCTGGAATACCACAGCAGCGCTAAAAAATATCCGATTGAAAAAAAGCAGCCTGTAAGGCTGCTTTTTTTTCATGCAAACCACCTGCGTTGGCGATTGGGCAGATCGTTTAGTATGTCAATCGTCAGATTGACATCGTCAACAATCTGAAAATCAAACATTCCGACACAAATAAAATCAGCTCCGTTTTCAAAAGCCCATCTGAATCCGTCTTTCGGAGGGATGGCGCCTGCAGCTAATATTTTGAAACCCATTACCGGCACTGTCGTCCGATTGACAAAGTCGACGGTTTTTTCAGGGAAAAGACAGAAACAGTTATCGTGCCATTTATTGTGATCGAGATTTTTTCTGCCGTCTACTTCAAAAGGCACTCTGAATTCACGCGGATGGGCAGACCAGTACCTGTCGTGGTGCATTGTTTTCATATAATAGTCAGGGATAAGTCCATGTTCTTCGCAAGCTATCAATGCTTCTATGCTGTGAGACGCCAATCCTGCTACATATCCCTGACTTCGGATGCGATCCATCATTTTGTCGAGCACATCCATTCTGTTATCTCTTACCATCCAGTCGCATTGATTGCCCTGAATCTGAATAATATCCGCCCCTAAATCCATTGCTCCATTAATCTGTTCGTACAAATCGCCTGTATCCATATTGGGAGCAACCTGCGAAATCACAGTGATTTTACTGCCCGTCAGCTTTTTATATTTCCACATCAATTTGTTGGATACAAAACCGATATTGATGGTATCAATACCGGCTTCTTCGGCAATCATCAATGTTTCAAATACTTTCTTTTCTGTATTATATGCTTTGAAAAGGTTGGAAACGTAAGCCAAATCCCTTGAATGTGCCCATCCGCCTATCAGGTTTCCTCCTAAAACAAGACGGCTCATCTCGAATTTACCGATTTTCCCTGTTGGTAATGTTCCTTTTAGTTTGCTTATATCAGCGCCTTCCAATTTGATTGTTGCACCCGACATGGCATCGATCTCATATTTATTTCGGTTTACCATCGCCCCCCAACCTAAAAATCCAAGCGCCGGCAAAGTAGCCAAATTCTTAATGGCTTCTCTTCTGCCTTCAGGTTGTGTTGGTTTAATGGTGGTAGATTTGAATAATTGTAACAGATTTTCTAACCCATAGCCTTTGTCTTTTAAAAATAACAATACAGTCAAAGCCAACGTTTCAATAAATAAACCATTGATTATATAAAGACTGCCTTCCGATTGCATCATTAGCGACATGCCAAATGGAGGATAGGCAAAATAATATAATGAAAGTAACAGAATGCCGGCACAAGTAGCATAACGCGTCAAAACTCCGAAAAACAAACCCAAACCAATCAATAATAGACCGAAAATATTGAGTAAATCCACCACATTCATCAAAGCAGGCGACGAAGCCATCCAATGATAAAAACCATTCAAAAAACCGGTTGAGTCGGCCAAAAAACCGGTTGCCGTCCACTCGGGAGTTAATAACTTCGATAAGCCTTCATATAAGAAATGCCATCCGATACCTGCCCTTAATAGCGTAATAAATAATTTTTTCCAACTAAAAGATTGCTGTTCCATTTTTTTTAAAGATTAGATTTTTTTTTGACAAAAGTACATATTTTTTTTATTCCTAATTCCTAATTCGTATTTCCAAATTCGTAATTCGTATTTCCTAATTCCTAATTCCTAATTATCAATCACGCCTGAATTTTAATCTGCGTCACATAGACAATTTTATGAATCGCTGAAAAAAGTTCTTTGTATGAGGAGATGGCTTTTACATTCACTTTATACGTAAGTGTCGATTTGTTTTCGAGGTAGTTATGTTCGTATGATGTTGTTACAATATAAACCTTTTGGGACTCTAAAGCCTGACGTATCAAACTTAAATCCGGTTCTGCCGTCGAACAACCGATCGTTAATATTTTATTGACGCCGTCTAAAAACATTCGTCTCTCCAATCGTTCGAGTGAAAACAGTACGGAGACGGTCAGCAAGGTAGTAATAAACGCAGGAAGATACATACCGGCGCCCACTGCCAATCCAATCACTGCCACAACCCATATACAGGCTGCCGTAGTTAGTCCGTGAATACTTCCATGACTTTGAATAATAGCGCCGGCGCCCAGAAATCCTATTCCGGTCAATACCTGTGCGGCAATCCTGCCCGGGTCACCTCCTAACTGACTTGCATAACTTTGCGGTATCCAAACCGAAACCAACATGGCAACAGTCGAACCCAAACAGATGAGTGTAAATGTGCGTAATCCTGCTTCCTGTCGCCTGTATTGACGTTCTATGCCGATAATCACCCCCATCAGAAAGCTGAATATCAACCGGATGGTCGCTGTATAGGACGTGATTTCCGTGCTTGTTGCCGCATCAAACAATCTATCAATATATTCCATAATCAACTCTAAAAACTAATAACTAACAACTAATAACTAATAACTGATATTCGCCGTAATCGGATACAAAATACGCGAATAAACAACGCCACGCGGACAATAAATTGTTTCGAGCGTAGGCATTGGAGCCGACTCAATAAATTTTAATTGGAGGTTTTTCCTGACATCAACCGTTTTCAACATATTATCCGAACAATTCAATCGCATCAATGCCGTATTTTTACTAAGGTCTAAGTGCGAGATTCTATTGCCTCCGCAATAAAATTCCTTTAACCCAATAATCATACTTAAATCAATTTCACTCAAGCTGTTTTGTCCGCAATCCAACTTTTCTAAATTCGTATTACTGCTTAAATTAATAAACCCTACCTGGTTTTGAGCAAAAAGAAGTTCTGTTAATGCTGTATTTCGCGAAAGGTCGATCATATTCAGCTGATTTCCGCTGAAATTCAGGTGTACCAACCGGTTGTTTTGAACAAGGCTTAACATTTTTAACTGATTTCTACTGCACACCAGACTGTCTAAATTCGGATTTTTTGAAACGTCTAACGACTCTAAATGATTGTTATGGCATATTAATACATTCAATAATGTATTGGCTGTAACATCTAATTTTATCAAACGCACGCTACTGCAATCCAACACTTTTAATCGTGGATTTTTGCTGACATCTATCACAATCAGGTTATTCTCCAAACAGCGAATTTCGGCTAATGCAGGATTCTGAATAAATTCCAACCTGTCTAATTTATTCCGCGAACAATCTAATGTCTGTAAAAGCGGGTGGTAGCTTAAGTCCAACCGGTTGATGGTATTCCCTTTACATACTAAGTTTTCGAGCGAAGAAAAATATTCGATTCCCTGAAGGTTTGTGATTCCCAGATTGGAACAGTCCAACGACTTGACCAACCGTGCCTCCTGACCAGATATTTCGCCATCATGATTGACGTCGAACGATGCTAACAGGTAAGCGCGAAAGGCGTCGTCCGGAATTTCTATAAAACCTGTAAATGTACGGATCGTTTCCCTTTTGGCTGCCTCTTCCAATCGTTTGGCTTCTACTTCTTTAAGGTATTCATTCATCCTTGCCGCCTCGCTGTAATAAATCTCACGCGCTGTAAGGGGACGTTCGGGAGCAGGTTTTTTTCCGTCTACCAATATAATTTCTTTCACTTCAACCGGTTTTACGTCTTCCGGAGGAGGCAATATTTCCGTATATCCCGTCAACTCGTCGACAGTATATATAATTAATGTAGCGCTCATGTAGCTGATTGTCGGATATACGTCTGCTTTTCTGATATAAACGGATTCGAGTGAGGGCATCACATTACAATAGAGTCTTTTAAGCGCCTGATTTTGTGTTACATCCAACGAAGCAAGCAGGTTAATGCTACATTCCAGGTCGGTCAACAGAGGATTCATGCTTACATCTAATGTTTTTAACCGGTTACTTCCGCAGTCCAAATCGGTAAGAGACAAATTTTGGCTTATATCCAATGAATCCAGCCGGTTACGTCCGCAATACAATTCCCTTAACACACTGTTATTGCTTACATCCAATGTAGTCAGCCGATTATCATTGCAAAAAATACTTTCCAAAAACTTGTTATTGACTAAGTTAAGCGTGTCAATCCGGTTTTCCGAGCAATTCAGCCATCGCAGAGAGGTCGTTTCCGATAAATCCAAACTATCCAGCTGATTCATACTTACATTTAACAAAATCAACGCATTACACGAACTAAATGTGATCATTTTCAACTGGTTATTATCACATAAAACTTCCTCTAATGCCGTAAGACCATCCAACTGAAGTGAGGTCAAAAAATTATTGCGAATATGTAATTCCTTTAGCGCCTTATTATGGCTTAAATCAATCGTATCCAATTGATTGTTACTGCAACGAAGTTTTGTCAACATCGTATTTCGGCTGACGTCAAGCGAGGTAAGCCCTCCTCTTACAAAATAATTTGCATACGAACAATCAAGTTCTTCCAGCGCAGTAAAGTACTCAATTCCTTGAAGCGACGTCAAAGGCTTGTCCGTACATTCAATAACTTTGACCTGTGCGGCTTCTTCTTCCGAAATTTCGCCATCTCCGTTTGTATCGAAGCGCGCCACAAGGGAAGCTTTAAAATTAGCATCCGGAATGTGGATATTTTGAGCATACCCAACATTAATCGTCAAAACCAATAGAAAAAGAAAGTGTTTAATGTTCAATGTTCAATTATTAATAGTTCTTAGTCCTTAGTCCTTAGTTCTAAATTCTTAGTTCTTAGTTCCCCCTGATCGCCCCCACTAATTCCTGTACAGACTGAAACCCATGCCGGTCGCAATACGCATTGACGCCATGTATCACTCTTTCCGAAACAGCCGGTTCAATAAAGTTGTACGTTCCGATCTGAACAGCCGCAGCGCCTGCAAGCATAAACTCAACAGCATCTTGCCATCCGGCAATTCCGCCCAGACCAATAATCGGAATTTTTACTGCATGGTATGTCTGCCAAACCATGCGAAGTGCAATCGGCTTAACACAGGGGCCTGATAATCCGCCGGTAATGGTCGAAAGAACAGGTTTTCGCGTCTCTGCATCAATGGCCATCCCAAGTAATGTGTTAATTAATGAAACAGCATCCGCCCCTTCGGCTTCAACAGCACGGGCTATCTCGGCTATATCGGTCACATTGGGCGATAGCTTGACAATCAATGTTTTCGGATAAACGCGACGTACGGCACGCACCACTTCGGCGGCGCCTGTTGGAGTGACGCCAAAAGCCATCCCACCCTGTTTAACATTCGGACAAGATATATTCAATTCAATTGCCGGAATCCGTTCCAGCGTTGCCATCTTTTCCGCACATGCCATGTATGTCTCTATCGACGATCCGCTTACATTGACAATCATATTCGTATCAATGTCTTTGATCGCGGGATATATCTCATTAATAAAATAATCAGCTCCTTTGTTTTGCAAACCGACTGCATTCAACATCCCGGATGCAGTTTCCGCCATACGTGGATATGGATTTCCTTCCCTTGCTTCAATCGTCGTTCCTTTTACAATGATCCCTCCAAGACAAGAAATATCCATAAAATCAGCATATTCGAGGCCATACCCGAACGTTCCCGAAGCCGTCATGACCGGATTCATCAATGTCATCGCCCCTATCTTTGTTGTTAAGTCAGCCATGTCAATTGTTTGATGTTAAAAACCGGGCCTTCCGTACAAACGCATTTATGGCCTTCCGTCGTCCGCTCAACACAACAAAGGCAGGCTCCGATCCCGCAAGCCATCGTGTTTTCTAACGATACCTCACAAATGATACCTTTTGTTGTTGCGTACTTGGCTACTGCAATCATCATCGGCTTGGGGCCGCATGAATAAATGCGTTCATACCGGTAATCTTTCAATATGGAATGGTCGGTCACATAACCTTTTTCTCCCAACGAACCATCTTCTGTCGTAATATGAACCGTTCCCCGTTGCCTTAAATCAGATAGTTGTACCAAATCTTTTTCGCTACGGGCGCCATATAAAAACTCCGGTTCGAAACCTTCTCGCTTCAACACATCACCAAGAAATAACAAAGGAGCCATCCCCACTCCACCTCCAATCAACAACAAGCGTAATCCGTCTGATTTATTGGGAAGCGTAAAACCATTGCCCAGCGGCAAAAGCAGATTGATGTGATCACCATCCTTAAAAGAAGCCATACGCCGCGTCCCATCTCCAACCAATTGAATCAGCAGCCACAACTCATTCGCTTCTTTGTCAACCAGATGGATGGATATAGGACGCCTCAAAAAAGTATGGGGCGATCCATCAACAAGAATCTCGACAAACTGACCCGGCTTCATTTCAGGAAGCCGTTCATCGGAAGTCAATTTAAGCAGGCAATAATTGGAGTTGAGAGATAAATTCTCTCTTATCTGCAAGTCTATCTCGTATTTTTTCATTGATAATTATCGAACATTCAAACTGCAAAAGTATATGAAATTTCACGAAATTCCAAGCATGTAAATAAAATCAATCCCTTCGGCTGCAATGAAGCATTTATTACAGACGTTCAGGAGCAAACAGTTGTTTTAAATCTTTCACGTCTATTTGAGTGGTCGGTTGAAAGGCACTGGAGTTCATATAGTGGATAATGCCGGCATACAGTTGGCTGACTTCAGGGTAGTTTTCCATTTTTTCCAAGTCTGCCATACAAATCAGTAATTTGCCGGTTCCAACGGCAAACTCCATGATCATTCCCAATTGATGGTTACGTTCGATATTATCAATCACCTGTACAATCGGCCGGTAATTGTCCGGCAAACGATCAATAATCAACGGACAACTTGCTTTTATCATCGCAAACCATTGCCAGTTTGTATGATAATCCGTAGGGAAATCCTCAAATATCGGATGTTGCGTATCTATCAACAAACCCATCGTGCCCGGCGAAACCGGTTTATTCATCCCTTCACATACCGATTTGAACATCCTGTAATTCCAGTAATCGGTCTGGAACAGTCCGCCTACCGTCACATCAGGATAGCGCTCTACGTCGGGAAACCACAGAACACGCTCTCCTTTTTCGAGTTTCGACAAGGTCTGATCGTCCATCGTGTGCACAACAGCAAACTGTCGGGTTTGAATTTCTTTTTTTTCCGGATAAATCCACAAAGGATATTCATTCATGTAAGGCGTTCCTGCAATAGATAATGTTAAGGACGCTTTCGTCGCTTTATGGATGGAGCTTAAATCGGAAGAAATCAACCCAACATCTGTCAGCGATCCCTGAGGGCTATTCAATATCATTCGACCGCTATTGATGATAGTCTCACCGGCTTTCAACGACCATTCCAGCGTTTGCCCGGTCAATGGAACGGCGCCGTAAGAGGCTAATTTTACTTTGCCTGTGAATGATTCGTTGTTAGTCCAACAAAACTTTTCCGTGATTAATAACGGTACGACTTCGCAACAGAATTGCCGCCATTCTTCGGGACTGATCAAACCCTTATCGTCCATAAATGCGTCCAAAATCCCTACGTATGCAGAACCCTGACCCGGAAAATCCTGTAAATCGAGCAATTGAAATCCGGCTAATCCGGCTGTACGTAAATCCATCTCAATATCGGCGCGATAAAGCAAAGCAGCCCACTTGCCCGAAGCTATAAAAAAGTCGTGCGCCTGCTTTTCCATGCCGGCATCTACTAATCGTTGTCTGAATATCTCTAAATTCCAAGGTTGTAAGACGCCGGTATATTTGGAAATCTGGCTGTAGTCGGGATAAATCTGAAACTGTCCGGTTTCGTGGCTGATAACCGGAACTGCTGATAAGGCTACGCCCGACGAAAAATCCATTTGAGAGTTTGGGTAGGTATGATTAATAAAACCTCCATCGTCGGCGTCGGCAAACGAAAACGACCCGCGCACATGCGTAGCGTACGGATCAGCATCATCATTGCCTACGCGACAGGTAGTATAATAGTCCTCTTCCGGTTGTGGCCCCGTAAATCCTAAAAAATTATTGGAACCGCAAGCAAATAGCGGTCTGTCTTCCTTTTCTTTGAAATATCGGACTAAACCGGAAATAACCTCCTGATCGCCTGATAGTTCGTTACCTAACGCAAATAGGACGAATGAGGCATGATTGCTATACGCCTGAAAGATATTCCGACCTTCTTTCTGTAAAAAATCATTTAACGTTTCGTTTCTTTTTGTCAATTGTCCCCAGATAGGCAGTTCGGGTTGTAAATAGATTCCTTCGATGTCGGCCGCTTCAAAACAGGCTTTGGGCGGACACCACGAATGAAACCGGTAGTGGTTGATACCATACGACTTAGCCACCTGAAAATAATGTCTCCACGTTGCAACATCCATCGCAGTGTGTGCTGTAAGGGGAAAAACGCATCCATCATGTTTCCCACGTAAAAAAGTAACCTGATCGTTGATGGTAAAATATTTTCCTTTGATACCAAAATCGCGCATACCAAAAGAAACTGACTGATAGTCTTTTCCTTTATTAGTTTCCAAACAAACGGATAATTGATAGAGAGCAGGCGAAAACTCGCTCCACAATAACATTTGGTCGCCTAATGACAATGTAAAGTTGCAACTTCCGGATGCGGCGTCTACCGTAATCTTCTCTTCTTTTGTATGATGTTTTTTTGCTGTATTCCACGCTTTTGCCTGAAAAGTAAGTATTGCGGATTGTAAAGTAGGGTCCGGATTATTCCAAGTCACTTTTACGGTAGCCGACTGATTTTGTACATCAGGATATACTTGTATATCAGAAATATAACATTCTTCTATACACTCTATAAAAAAATCACCGATTATCCCGTTCCAGTTGGTCTGAGTATGTTGCACATAAGCATGAGAACTCCTCATCACCTGAACCGGAACGCCACTACTGTTATCCACCTCAATTGTCAATGTATGTTTTCCGGGCGTAAGATATTGGGAAAGATTATACCATTGCGGTGTTGTGATATCGTCACACTGTCCTGTTTCAATGCCATCAACCCATACGACTGTTGGTTTAGTCCGCTCCATACAAAGCCTGATTTGCTTTCCTTTCCACCCTTCCGGTATTTCTATTTGCTTGACATAAAATGCTTTTCCTACATATTGAAAAGCTTGGGACAGAAACTCGGTTTGATTTTTGTTTTCATTTCGAAAACCTTTTTCATTGGTTGAAGTCGTTCCCGGCAGTAACAATGAATCAATAGCCTGCACGTTTGAATTGAATGAATACATCCAGTATCCACTCAGGTCAATCCGGCTTCGCTGAAGTCCGAAATCGTCATCCTTACATGCGAAAGCCAAAATTATTACAATAAAAAATAAGATGAATGTGGTTTTTTTTGACATAATACTAAATAAATATAGATATTAATTCACTGGAATAATTGACTAATGTTAAGTTAATCGTAAAATGTTTTATGACATCCCCCTTAACCCCCTTCAAAGGGGGAATTTGGCGCCATTTTAACCTTAACATGGGACTAACTATTGGTTGACGACTAATTCATACTGTATCGTTCGTCAGAAATTTGTTTGAGTGATTTACCGCGTGTGTTTGGAGTCCAAATAATTCCGATGATTAAGGCGGCAACTATCAAAACAACCATGATAGTACCTGCCGTATAAAAACCGGCTGAGGCATAAATGCTTGTAAAGACAAACGACCAGATGGCGGCGCCTCCTCGCACAATAAAGAACATGAACCCTTGTGCAGCAGCACGATACCGGGCATGAAACAATTCCGACGCCCACAATGCATAAAATGCCTGCACGCCAAATCCTGCATGTACGCCCCACAAAATGACGAAAGCCCACAATGCAATCGTATTGGTAATCCCGATATATGTTAGTACGATCCAGGCAGCTACACCAAGCAATGTGCCAAAAGCATACAACAAACGCTGGTTTACCTTATCAGCCAACAACGCAAATCCGAAATAAGAAAAAAGGGCGGTCAATCCCCACATGGCCATTTGCAGGAAATTGGCGGTTTCGTTACTCAACCCGCCTGCTGTCTCATAGATATGCGGCATGAAAAATCCCATGGCGCCGGCTACAAAATTCCACAACAGGTATATGCCAACTAAAAAAGCGATAGATTTAATATTTATCACATTCGTAAGCAATTCTTTGTATGAATGTTCCTGTTTTTTGACTGTTTTTTGTGTTTTCAATTCAACCCACTCCGACGATTCACTGAGTCGGCGCTGTAAAAGCCAGGCAATAAATGCTACGACAAAAAGGGTAAAGAATATCAGTCGGTTGCCAAACAAATCGAGACTGACCGCATCGCTTGTCTGCAATACGAAAACGCCCAGACTACGCACTTGATTTCCCAAAGGGCCTGTCGGCGAAAAAAGCCAGCCGAACAGGAAAATAATAGCCGGTCCGACCGACCACGCCAATTGTGAAATACCGATGTTTCTCCCACGATTTCCTGCTTCGGAGGTTTCGGATATGTAGGTCCATGACGCCGGCACACCTACCCCTACGGATATTCCCGTAATCAGAAAACCGATCAGCAACATCGTGAAATTGAACGACAGCATAATGGTAGCCACACCCAGCATATAAATGAGCATATTGCGGGTATATATGGCTTTACGTCCGTATTTGTCGGCCAACCGTCCGCCGATTATTGCTCCCAAAGCAGCCCCAAAACAGTTGGCGCTGATTGCATTGAGCAGTCCGAGATGTGTCTCGGTAAGCCCAAGATAATTTTGCCACAATGTCAGTCCGCTTGCTCCGGCAACAATCGAACCGGCGTCTAAATAATTGGTTAAGGATACGGTTATCGTACTTTTTAAACTTCCTTTTTGATTTTCCATCTGGTTTATCGCTTGCTTGTTACTTCCCGTTCGTATTGCTGAATTTGATCCACATATTCACTCTCAAGCGGCGCATTGTTCATCACACAAAACATATCCCATACTGCGCTCCAAGGCATGGTTTTAGCTGCTTCGCGCAGCGCCAACCGTTCAAAAAAACATTCCTTTTCTTCGTTTTGTTCCAAATCGCGGGCAGGAGCCAGCAATGCCCTCAATATGGCCTTTTGTACGGATCGGCATCCGATCGCATAAGCGCCTATACGGTTGATTGTTGCATCGAAATAATCCAATCCGATATGTACGCGGTCAAGCGCTTCGCAACGAATAATTTCGCGTGCCAAATCCTGCAAGTCATCATTCAAAATCACTACATGATCGCTATCCCAACGCACCGGCCTGCTCACATGCAGCATGATTTCGGGAACAAAAAGCAGGATGGCAGAGAGCTTATCGGCTACGCTTTCTGTAAGGTGGAAATGTCCCGTATCGAGCGTAATGATTTTGTTTTTTTTCAGTGCGTAACCCATATAAAATTCGTACGAACCTACCGTGTAGCTCTCCAAACCTATCCCGAAGAGTTTTGATTCAAGGCAGTCTTTTACATGCGCATATTCCACTTCGAAAATTTCGTCGAGCGACTGTTCCAATATACGGCGGTATTTAAACCGGTTCGCAGGAATTTCCTTACTGCCGTCATGTATCCATAGATTCATCATACAAGGGTTTCCCTGAAATTTACCCATAGCCTCGCTGATAACGCGACAGCATTTTGTATGCTCAATCCAAAAACGGCGGATGGCGTCGTCAGGATTGGAAAGCGTCAGATTCCCGCTTTTAGGGTGTGAGAATGACGTTGTGTTGAAATCGAGTTTCATGCCATTCACCCTACCCCACTCCATCCAACTTTGGAAATGAGCAGGTTCTATTTCGTTACGATCGACGGATTTACCCTCGAAATCGCCGTAAATGGCGTGCAAGCTCAGCCGGTGGTTATTGCCGGCTATCATTGATTTGGCTTTTAGTACGTCAGCCCGCAGTTCGTCTATCGTGCAGGCTTTCCCCGGATAATTACCGGTTACCTGTATCCCACCGCTAAGACTGTTACCCTGATTTTCAAATCCACTCACATCGTCGGCTTGCCAACAGTGTATTGACAAAGGGATTTGTTTCAACACTTCCATTGCTTTGCCGGTATCTACTCCTATCGCTGCATATCGCTCGCAGGCCATCTCATACGTTTTGTTAATTACATTTTCTTTCATGATTCAATATATTCAGTTATTCATTTATTCATATTCGGCAAGAATTCTTTTACAGGAAATGAATTGGCTACGATCTTGCGAATCGCCCAACGGTCTGCAACTAATCCCGCAGCTTTGGCCTGCATCATGCAGTTGCCGATAGCAGTTGCTTCAGCCGGACCTGCAAGCACAGGTTTTCCAATTGCATTCGCAGTCAGTTGATTTAATAATATATTTTGTGATCCTCCACCAATGACATGCAGTTTTTCGATAGGGAAAGTTATCATTGTCGACAATTGATCCAATACATCTTTATAGCGGAACGCCAGACTATCATAGATACAACGGATAAACGCTGCATCAGATTCCGGAACAGGTTGACCTGTTTCACGGCATATTGTCGATATTGCTTCAGTCATACGCGTCGGATTTGCTAATCGGGGATCGTCGGGATTCACAATGATACGATTACAAACTTCCTGCCCGGCAAGCTGCATAATGGCAGAATAACTATAATTGCGTCCTTCTCTCGACCATTCTTTCCGACATTCTTCCAATAACCACATACCTGTGATATTTTTCAGAAAACGGGTAGTGCCTTCCACCCCGCCTTCGTTCGTAAAGTTGTTATTGAACGATTCATTGGTTAGCACAGGCGATTCCGTTTCAACGCCTAACAGGCTCCAGGTGCCGCTACTAAGGTAGGCGAAGTTGGGATTATCGGCCGGTACCGAAAGGACGGCCGATGCCGTATCATGTCCTGCTACCGCTACCACAGGTATCTTTCCAACGCCGGTTTCTTCTGCCAAAGCATCAGTCAACCTACCAATAACCGTACCCGGATTGATCAACGGATGCAGCAACGACGCCGGTAACCCTGCGGCTTCAAGTAACGGCATTTCGTATTGTCGTGTAAGAGGATTTATCAGCTGAGAAGTAGAGGCTTCGGTATACTCGCAAACCTGTTTTCCAGTCAATAAATAAGAAAGCAAATCCGGCATAAAAAGAATTTTATCAGCCGCATTGAGCGGAGCATAACCCGTTTGTTTTGCCCTGAATAGTTGAAATAAACTATTGAAATTCATAAACTGAATGCCTGTTAGCCGGTATACTTCTTCACGTGGAATCAATTTAAAATAATCTTCAGGCGCACCATTAGTATACGGGTCGCGGTATGCACGGGGCAAACCTAATATCGTCCCATCTTTACCGATATACCCAAAATCCACTCCCCAAGTATCTATACCAATAGAAGTCAGCGAAATACCTTGTTCGGCGCAAACTTTCAAACCCTCTTTCAACGACTCATACAATCCGAACACGTTCCAATAATAACTTCCATGAATTTCCATCATTGCATTCGGAAAACGAATCAATTCTTTCAATTCAAATTGAATACCATCAAAAATGCCAAGTATGGCTCTGCCGCTTGAAGCGCCCAGATCAAAAGCTAAAAAATAAGCAGTTTTTTTCATGTTTAGGTATATTGTTAGAAAAACAAACTCAATAATAAAGCCAGCGTAAACCCCGCTACCGAAATAATTGTTTCCATGACCGTCCACGATTGCAACGTTTGTTTTTCGTTCATGCCAAGATATTTACCGACGAGCCAAAAACCGCTGTCGTTCACATGCGAAGCAGTAGTTGCGCCCGATGCGATGGCAATCACTATCAACGCAAGTTGTGGTTGTGAAAGCGAAAACGACATTAACAACGGAGACATAATACCTGCCGATGTGATCATAGCCACAGTTGCCGACCCTTGGGTAACTCGAATCAGCAAAGCCAGCAGATAGGCTAACACGATGGGTGGCATAGCAGAGTGCGACATGCTTTCGGCTAATTGTACACCGATACCACTATCTACCAGCAGTTGTTTAAAAACACCACCGGCGCCGGTAACTAAGATAATCAATCCGGCAGGAGCCAATGCCTTAGTGCTCAGTTGCAGGATCGTATCTTTGGTAAAACCGCGTTTTAGTCCCATAAAGTAAATCGCTAAAAAAGTGGCGATCAGTAAAGCGATAAACGGATGGCCGAGAAAGGCAATCAACTGAATCCCGAAATGTTCTTTCATGTCATACGCTTTAGCCCATTCGCCGGAAATTGTATTGACAAGAATTAAAACCATAGGTACTGCAATAATACCTGCAACCTGCCAAAAAGATGGCATATCCTTCATTATGTTGTCATCTTTGGTCTCGAAAGTTTGGGGAATGTTAAGATGTATTTTCCGACCGATATATTTTCCAAAAAGAGGGCCGGCCAAAAAGGTGACAGGAATACCGATGATGACGCCGAAAAGAATAACCCACCCCAAATCTGCGCCAATTATTTCGGCTGTGGCTACAGGGCCGGGCGTAGGTGGAACAAAAGCATGTGTGGCAGCCAATCCAGCCAGTAAGGGAATGGCGAAATGCAGCAACGATTTTCCTGATTCTTTAGCTAAGGCATACAAAACAGGTACTAAGATGATAAAACCTACATCAAGGAAAATAGGAATGGCGACAATAAAGCCTGTTATGGATAGAGCGTAAGGCGCATTTTCCTTGCCGAATTTACGCACTAAAAAATGCGCCAGCGATTCGGCGCCTCCCGACGATTCGAGTATCTGTCCGAAAATGGCGCCTATCCCAACTACGATGGCAACAAATCCAAGTGTAGAACCCATTCCCTCGGTTATACTCTTAATAATAGATTGCATCGGCATTCCGGTGGCCAATCCTAAAAACACCGATACAACCAACAAAGCGATGAAAGCCTGTATCTTAAATTTCAGCACCATTAACAACAGCAGACCGATGCTGGCGATCACTATAAGGACGAGTTCGATATTGGACATATTTGTAGTTAGTAGAGTTTAGAGTTTAGTTAAATTTTAAATTCTTAATTTTTAATTCTTAATTTTTAAAAGACGGAATCGGTGCAAACTTATGCGCCGACCATTCCATTCGTTTCCGTATCTTCGCATCTGCATCCGTACTTCCCGATGTTCCTTCCAAAATAAAGGCGTCGATCTGTTTATATGTAATGCCCAATTCGTCTTCATCGGTTTGTCCTTCCCAAAGGTCGGCTGATGGTTTCTTTTGAATAATACATTCCGGTATTTCTAAAAAACGCGCCAATGTATATACTTCCTGTTTGGTAAGCATGGCAATCGGGTTGATATCGCAAGCGCCATCACCCCATTTCGTAAAATAGCCCACCGTACGCTCTGCTAAGTTACCCGTTCCGCAAACAAAACGGTTGCTCATTTGTGCTAATTGATAAAGGTAGGTCATCCTTATGCGAGGGCGAAGGTTGGCATGACTTAAATCCATCATGGTTTTATCCGATGCGAAACGATCGGAGAGCAATGCATCAACAGCAGGCTGGATATCGAAAACATGATAAGGCATCCCAAACTTATCTATCAATTCCATCGCATGGTTGTAACTCTGCGTACGTTTCATATCGTCGCTGTATGGCATCAAAACCAAATGCAAATCTACTTCACCTAACTGACAAAGACGGGCAACCACGCTGCAATCTATCCCGCCGCTCATGCCAAATATCACTCCTTCGCGGTTAGCTGCTTGTACCTGTTTTCGAATCCAGCTACCAATCCCACCGGCATAAAACGCTACATTTTCGTCCGTTATCACAAATGATTTCATTTATTTGATATTACCGCTACGATCAACAAGGACAGGCTTGCCCAATCCGAGACTTTCCAGTCCTTGCATCTGACGACCGGCGTCTCCAACAACGACATAGATCATTTCCTTTTCATCAAGCCATTTATGGTAAACATCGCGTACCTGCTGCAATGTGATAGTGCGAAGCGTATTTTCATTCCTCTTGACATAATCGAATGGCAGACCATATAGGGAAATGTTGTTCAGCACGGAAACCAACTGGTAGGGAGTCTCGTAGGCACGTGTATTGGCCTGTAGCATAGTATTCCGATTGCGTTCGAATTTCTTCTCGTCAAGTATTTTATCCGGATAATCGGTAATAATTTCCTTGAAGAGTTCCAGTGAATGTTTGGTCGCTGTTGATTGAACATTCGCTTCGGCATTAAATCGCTTATTATAGTTCTGGGAGGTCACAGAGGAATATGCGCCGTAGGTATAGCCATATTGCAGGCGAAGCACATTAAACAGTTCTCCTGCCGAACCTCCTCCCATACCATAGTTCGCGATATCCAAAGGATATTTATCAGGTGATGCGGCAGATACTCCCGTCGTCTTGTATACAAGAATATAGGATTGCGGTGCGTCAGGAAAGTCTACAAAGAAAAGCCTTGATGAATACACCTTTTGAGTATTGTCAATCACAGGTAATTCAACGGCATCGTTGTTCCAATTCTCTGCTAAAGGAGAGAGAAGTTGCATCAACTGTGAGGATGATAGATTGCCCACAAAGTTAAAACTTGCATCTTGAGGTGAAATAGCCTTGGAATAATAGGCCTTTATATCGTCAATCGTAATTGAGCTAACGGTCTCAATCGTTCCTGATGCCGAATACCCCAGTATGTTATCCTTGCCATAGACAATTCTGGAAGTAGCAGTCCAGGCAACGGAGGTCGGAGACATTTGCCCCTGTCGTAAGGAAGCTAATGTGCGTTCTTTGATTTGGGCGAATTTGCCTTCATCAAAACGCGGTTGGGTAATCATTTCCTGAACAATTTTTAGGACTTCAGGGAAATTACGCAGAAGCGCAGAGCCATTTAGAATAGTTGATTCTCCACTTGCATATACTGAAATAGAAGCTCCGAGGGCAGCAATATCTTCTTCAAGTTGCTCGGGTGTTCGCAAAGCCGTTCCTTCATTCATCAACTGGGCATTGAGTACCGCCACTCCGACTTTGTCGATATCGTCAAGTATCATTCCACCCTTCATAGTAACTGTGAAGCTAACCAAAGGAAGTGAGCTGTAATTCATCCCTTTCACATTAAGTCCGTTGGGCAATTTGTCCGACCAGATACTAAGTTCGGGAAGAACCGGCGTATTAGCCAGCAACGCAGGCTCAACGCTGCGTTCTATCAGTGAGGGTGTAAACGGGTAGTCATCGTCGACAAGCGTACCACCCTCCGAGTTCATTGCCTGACTTGAAACATCTTCCTTTTCGATGGTAGCCAATGTAGCACCGGTGATGGCAAGACTTTCCTGTCCCACAGGCAAATAGCTTATCGTAAGGTGGTTTTTACCCTTGATATACTGATTGTATACTCTCATAATATCATCCTTTGTAACCTTGCGGTATGCGTTAAGCTCGTCGATCATATAGTCCGGTTTTCCGGCAAATTCGTTATTATGTGCCATCATCAGGGCTACATACAAATTGGATGCAAGACTGCTGTATGTCTGCATTTCCTGTCTCGCCACATAGCCGCTGATATCCCTTTCATTGATCGGTTCAGCCTCAAATAGCGCAAAACCCTCCTCAATGGCGGCCATTACATCATTCAGATTCGTCCCTTCAAATGCACGGACAGCTATTTGCATATTACCTGCAAGTTCCTGAGTTGGATTATACATTGCTATTGCAGGAGCAAGTTTTCCGTCTGTCACTATCGTTCTGTAAAGCGGGCTTTTCTTTGTCCCCGCCATAAGGTAGGCAAGGATATCGAGCGCGGCTTCGTCTTTATGATTGCTCTCAATAGAAGGGATTACTACGGTCAATGCCGGCATTCTGACCAGCGGATCGGTATAATATACACCTTTGGTTGATGTAAAGACTGTCGGCATGGGTAGGCGTTTTTCGACAGGCGCTCCTGATTTGATTTCGCCAAAATATTTTTCCACCAATGCTTTCGTTTCTGCTGCATCGAAATCACCCGAAATCACGAGGGTCGCGTTATTAGGACCATAGAAAGTACGATAATATTCCTTTACATAATCGAGGGTACTTGCTTCCAGGTCGCTCAACGAACCGATAACCGACCAACTGTATGGATGGCCTTCGGGGTAGGAATACTTGAGTGTTATCGCATATTGTTGCCCGTATGGTTGATTTTCACCCTGTCGTTTTTCGTTCGACACAATATCAATCTCGCGGCGCAAACCATCCTCAGTCACTGTATTGATAAAGAATCCCATACGATCAGATTCCATCCAGAGGATTTTCTCAAGAGCGTCGCGGGGAACAATCTCATAATAGTTTGTCCCGTCCTGATTGGTGCTTCCGTTGAAAGATCCGCCTAACTCGTCAATCTTTTGAAAAAATGCATTACGCGGCAGATTTTCAGAGCGTTGAAACAGCAGGTGTTCGAAAAGATGGGCAAACCCGGTCGCTCCCGGTTTTTCACGGCTGGAACCGACATGATACTGGATGGCAACCGCCACCGTAGGCGTAGTTTTGTCCTGGCGCAGAACGACTTGCAGACCATTGTCGAGCGTATACTTCTCGTACGATATTTTAAGTTCGGACGAATTGTTGCTGCAACTTACTGCGACCATTAAAGCGACTATCAGAGTCGCGAAACGAAATACTGTTTTCATATTGATTCGGTTTTTAGTTAGTTAATTGATCCGGTACAAAAGTAACAATTTTTTATTACAAAAACCGGATTTTATTTGCATAGGGTGCATTTCGTCCGCAGCATTTCCCTTTTCCCCGGAGGGCCGGGCAATCGTTCAACCTGAAAACCGACTTTCTGCAATGCACGCCGCACTATTCCTTTTGCACAATACGTGGTGAGAACAGCATCCTTGTTGCAATGTTCAATGATTTTTGCAAAACCGGCCTCACGCCACATTTCCGGTTGCTTTTCGGGTGAAAAGGCATCGAAATAAATCACATCAAACATCCCTGTCAATGCGCAGGTGGTAAAGTCTGCATTTATTTTGTGCAAAACAAAATAAGGATTGATTTCCACATCCATATTCCAAGACGAATGATGTATTTTGGTAAAAATTTCGCCGTCGGTTTCCAATAACACCGGATAGTTAAGCAAGCAGGTATTTTGTTCCGATACAGGATAAAGTTCCAATGCTGTATAGTGAATTTTTCTTTTTGTCCGGCCAGCCTCCAAAGCAGTTAACAAAGCATTTAGTCCTGTCCCGAATCCAATTTCAAGTACCTGAATAAAGTCTTTCGAGCATACTCTTAATCCTTGTTCAATAAATATAAAATCCGATTCTTGAATAGCCCCATAAACAGAATGATAGGTTTCATCCATATCCGGCACATAAAGCGTATGCGAACCATCGGCAGTCGTTTGAATGATTAACTTCGTATTCAAAATACTTTCTTCTTTATTCATAATTCCCTCTCTTTTGAAGGAGGCAGGGGGCATTGCCGTCAGTTTAAGGCTGAAAGCCTTGTAATCAATAGCGTAGGGCAACGCCCTACGGATTGAATGTCCCCTCCCGTAAAGCCCTGTAAGGGCGAAATCATGATATCGCCCTTACAGGGCTTAAATGGATGTGTACCTGTTTGATAGGGCATTACCCTATCCTATTGCTTTCGCCCTTTCAGAAGGGCTTTGAATAATAGCAATATAATACCTTTACCTGATGGTTATTCGGCAGGGGGGGCCTCCAACTCTTAGTTCTTAACTCTTAGTTCTTAACTCTCTTCACCGTCCACCCGAAATGCCCAATCAACTCCCCTATCCCGAAATATTCGCCATGCACATACACTAACAGTCCCGCACGTTTCATATCAAATTTTCCGGTTTCGGGGTCAATATATTTATCGTCGGCGCGCACATTTAATACTTCCGAAATAAACATATCATGACTGCCTAATGACATGACTTCTTTCACCCTACATTCGATGCACAACGGCGATTCCTCTATCACCGGCGCATTGACCACAGAGGCTTTGCCGGGCGTAAGTTTCATTTCTTCAAATTTGCGGAAATTTTTACCTGACGCTACTCCGCACCAATCCGTAGGATGTGCCATCTCAACGGTAGTCAGATTAATCACAAACTCCATCCGTTTCATTAAGATGTGATGTGAATGTCGTTCGGGACGAACAGAAATATAACACATTGGCGGATCGCTGCATATCGTTCCAACCCAACTCACCGTCAAAATATTATATTCAGCCTCTTCTCTTCCGCATGATACCATCACTGCCGGTAACGGATAAATCATGGTACCCGGCTTCCAATCTTGTTTCATATATATTATTTGATCAATATGTTTTCTTTATTAATCTTCCGCTCACAATACTGACATTTAAGCGTCACATCTTCTCCGTCAATCACATCAAACCGCGAAAGCATTGGTTCGTTATTGGATATACATTTGGGATTGTTGCATTTGACAATACCAATCAACTTGCTGGGAAGGCTGATGGCTTTCTTTTCAACCACCTCATAATCGCGGATAATGTTCAGTACGACATGCGGCGCTACTAAAGCAATCCGGTTGATTTCATCTTCTTCAAAAAATTTGTCTGCTATTTTAATAACCCCTTTGCTGCCCACCTTTTTACTGAAAAGATTATTCCCTATTGTAATCCGGTGGTTCATTTTATCCAGTTCGAGCAGTGAGGCAACCTTAAATAATTGCTCAGGCGGAATATGATCAATGGCAGTTCCATTTTCCAAAGCTGCTACTAACAATTCTTTTTTCTTTTCCATAATATTTGTTATTTATTTATCGGGCGACCGCAAGGGTACGCCCCTACAACATCTCCTAATTTCTAATTGATTTTGATTCCCAGCACATCACACAAAATCGCTTCCCGTGTAAACAAGCCGTTTTGCGCTTGCTGAATATAATATGCCTTAGGATTATCGTCTACGTCGTAAGCAATTTCATTGATACGGGGAAGCGGATGAAGGATCCGAAGGTTCGGTCGACTGTTATCCAGCATTTTATTACGTAAAATATAGACATTTTTCACTCTTTCGTACTCTACCAAGTCAGTAAACCGTTCTTTCTGTACGCGCGTCATATACAAGATGTCCGTTTGATTGATAATCTCTTCCGTAAAGTCAAGATGCTCGTCATACGGAATGTGGCGTGTAGCGCAAAAACGCTTTTGTTCGTCCGGCATACGTAGTTCTTCCGGCGCAACAAAATGAAATGTGGGATTGAAATGCGACATTCCAACAATAAGCGAATGAACCGTTCGTCCGTATTTCAAATCACCTACGATCGTAATAGTCAGATCGGCTAATTTTCCCTGCGTCTTATGAATAGAATACATATCAAGTAACGTCTGCGAGGGATGTTGATTCGCTCCATCACCTGCATTGATAATCGGGACTGATGTTACCTCAGAAGCATACCTCGCGGCCCCCTCAAGATAATGACGCATGATTATCACATCCGCATAATTACTTACCATCAAGATAGTATCTTTCAGCGATTCGCCCTTGGAAGAACTCGAAGTCGAAGCATCCTGAAAACCTATCACACGGCCACCCAAGCGGTTGACAGCCGTTTCAAAACTCAAACGTGTACGTGTAGAGGGTTCAAAAAAAAGCGTTGCCGCCACCTTTCCATCCAACAAACGCTGATTGGGCTTTTCCTCAAACTTCTTTGCATTGTCCAATATGCGGAGAATATCATCTTTCCCACACTGTTCGATTGATACTAAACTTTTACTTAACATACTATACTGTTTTCCGAAAAAAAATTATAATTATTCCGCAAAATTAGCATTTCTCTGCGAACAAAGAAATAATTGTTCAAAAATTATTACCGGATATTTTATTTTTTTCAAAATAATCAACCTGTTTTTTTTATATTATTTGTTACGTAATTCAAAAATTAATATTACTTTTACGCGATTTCTATAAAGAAAAAGATTTTTTTAACAAATATAATTATCAATTATCTATTAACTATTTAAATTTTAGGAGGTTTTATTATGGAAGATCTGAAGAAAGACGCTGAAGACAACAAAATCATGGGGATTTTGGCTTATTTGGGAATTTTAGTATTAGTGCCCATCTTGGCTGCAAAAGAATCGCCTTTTGCCCGCTTTCATGCCAATCAGGGGCTTATCTTAATTATTGCAGCGATTGTTTTATCTATCGCCGTAGGTATTTTTAACGCTATTGTAATTGCTATTTCATGGAGGCTTGGTATCATTACAAGTTTGCTTTCTCTTGCAGTATCGGTGGGATGCCTTGTTTTAGTAATTATTGGAATAATCAATGCCGCCAAGGGCGAAATGAAACAATTGCCTATTATCGGGAAATATACAATCCTGAAATAATGACTGACTGTTCCGCTTTTCGAATTTAGTTGAAAGGTTCAAGGTTATTCTCAAAACACCTGTTATTCCAACTAAAAGCGACAGCTAATGCGTCATTGTGGTGAACGAAGCGATCCAGTGTATTTTTTTGGATTGCTTCGTTGTTCTATCTCTCAATGACGTATCATGTTATCATTGTAGTGCCATGTTAACGTTAAAATGGCGCCAAATTCCCCCTTTGAAGGGGGATAAGGGGGATGTTATAAAACATTTCACGATTAACATAACAGTAGTAATTAAGAAGAAAAACTGTATGAAAAATAATGGTATTTCATTTAGACGGCTTTTCAGAAGTTTCGGATATGCTTTTCATGGAGTCCGGATGATGATCAAGCAGGAACAAAATGCCAAAATACATCTGATTGCCGTAATATCTGTGGGAGTTGCCGGTTTCTTTTTTCATCTTTCCTTGTCGGAATGGATAGTTATCGTCATTGTTTCGGGAGGAGTGTTTACGGCAGAAGCCATTAATACATCCATTGAAGCCTTGTCGGATACCATTGCACCCGAATACAATCATAACATCAAACAAGTAAAAGATTTTGCCGCCGGTGCTGTTTTGGTTGCTTCAATTACTGCCGCTATTGTCGGATTGATTGTTTTCATTCCAAAAATAATCGCTTTGTTTGTATGAATGGAAGCAATATTTATTTTGTTTTTTCTTTTCCTCGAAATACTCAATTTTCAATTTTCAACTGATCAATATACGCCCTCTCTTCCGTATCCAATTCATACATGTCATATACGAGCTGGTTGATTTTACCGTCAATGTCATTGTATTCGTTCAGATAAGCATCTGATGTTCTTTTATTGACCAAAGAAATCATTTCCGATTCGATTTTAGCATTAGGAATAGGAATTTTCAATGATTCAAGAGTGGGGATATTAATGTGCATGTCTCCATTCGACAAGCGCGTTGCTTCACGTAACATAAAACGACCATGATTCGAATTTAGTACCCCAAGTAAGTATTTTAAGTGTTGCCCGGTCATAAAACAGGATGTATCCATGATAGCATAACCACTATAATCCAAACAAAAAATTGGAGAAGGCGTCTCTTTTTTCCAAACAATTTTCGGTTGTGTAAAATCATCCCATTTATTACTTGTTCCAAAATGTTGAACGGTGTACCATTCGTATACCACTCCTACTTCTTTTGGGTTTCGTGCAAGAAGTTGATCCCTGAATTTTACCAAATGGTTGAAAATTATCGGGTATTGCTGATGAAAACGCTCTTCTGCTTTTTCCGAAGCAGCTTGAATACTCTTGTTATATAATAATGGGAAATGCCAAGGTATACAAATGAGCCACAAGTTGGATTGGTCGAATTTATAACGTTTGATATTTTCTCCTAAAAGTAATGGTTTGACAATATCCGTGTTCTTGTAGTCGGATATTACAAACTCGTCTTTTGTTTTCCCATCAATCACAAACGCATTGTCACATCCCGTCTGAATACCGTTATACATTTGAATATCCCAAGACACAAGCGATGTTCCTTTCTTTTCTATTTTTGCCTTGATTTGTTTCTCTACATCATTCAGGATAGTAATGTCTTTTAAAACGGCTGTATCTTCAGTTTCTTTAATAAATAATATGGAATTTTGTCTGATATAATCGTCCAACCTTTCTGTTAGCGGATCGAATTCATCTTTTATTTGGCAAGTCATCAACTGATGTCGGTTCTGATCTTTCTGCAAAAGCATAATCCCTTTTCCATCCAACTGTTTGTTTTGCTTTTTTGTATTTTCAAATTCAACCACCAACAAAGGATTTGTTTCGTTTTGCAGACACGGTGGCATCTTATCAGCCAAAAAGGATTTTGTCCAACTGTTTGATATTATATAAGAAAGAAAATACTTTGGTTTCAAGAGAGAGAGAGCTGATTCATAATAAACGTCCGACACATCTCCCATACATTTATATATATTATAAGGTACCTGTTTACTGTTTTCAGACAATTCAGCAGATACTTGAGATAGCGAATCGGGCGGATTACCTACGATACAATCAAAACCAATAAAATGGCCTGATTCATTTAGCAATTTGGGAAATTCGATGTGTTTAGATACATCATCAGTGTCCTTCCAAAAAGGAAACCGGCTCATTAGCGCATTTCCACAACGAATGTTTCCTTCAAATACAGGCCAATTTGGAATTTGATCGTTTTCCCAACAAACGTGTTTCAGTATTTCATTCCATAATCGCAATTGGCTAATTGTTACCGAAAAATGATCAATATCAAAGCCAAACAAGCAATTATCCAATATTAAACTTTTCTCCCGCAACAATGTGTCACGAATACGTTTGCTTTCAGCATCAGCCTGTTTGAATTTGAATATGTCGAAGTTTTTCCTGTCAATAACGTGCAATTCGTTTTCGTTGTTTGTCTCAACCCTGAAGCGAAATAAGGGATTACCATCACAATCTGCCAAAACGCCCAGTTGGGATTTGACGGCAATTATTTCGTTCATTAACGAAACTAAAAAATGACCCGACCTAATTGCCGGATCGCAAAATCGGATTGAATTAATTATCTCATTGGCTTCTTCAATATGATCACTTATTGTATACGATAATTCCGTAAGATTGGAATATGATTCGCCAATCACTTCATTGAATCGCCTGAGAACAACATGTTTTACCGCCTCTCTGCAAATGTAAGTGATTACATAGTGGGGAATTACGTTTTGATCCATTTTTTCAATTACGAATTGCAATATCGAAAGCGCTTCTTGTGGCGTCAATGCACCCTTCGTTTGCATATCCAGTATTGCAATCGCCACTTCTTCAAGGCAAATCGACCAATTCTTTCCTTCCTTGCTTACAAGCGAGTATGAAGTGTTGCTTATCTTTTCCATTACGCCTATTTCCTGAAGAAACGTTTCGTAATATTCCTTCTCTATAAAAGGAATATCAACATCAGGTATCCGGCTGGAAATAAACAGGGGCAATTGATGAAATTGCAGGTGAGTATCTGGCGACATAAAAAAGAAATTTTCAAAAAAACGTACAAATATAATGTATTTATTCTCATTAGCTCACAAAAAGAAGATTGTATTGGCCAATATCCATTATTTTTAAAACGAAATGATGATTTTCTTTTGGTGCGATTTTAAAAGCAAAACTTATCATTTTCGACTTTTTTTTTGAAAAATGATTATTTTTAGAAAGAATTACTTAAATAAATTTGATTATTTAAGAATAATAGAGTAATTTTGCAAAAATTTTTTTTCATATGCAAAACCTATATATATTTATTTAATTTTATTATCAGATGGAAAATTTAGTGTGTAAAATCAAGGAAGCATTCGATTGCTTTGCAAAAGATGCAAATGCGCAAATCGAAAAAGGCAACAAAGCCGCTGGTACTCGTGCCCGTAAAGCATCGTTAGATTTAGAGAAAATGATGAAAGAGTTTAGAAAAGCCTCTCTCGAATTTTCGAAAAAGTAATGATGTGAAGTGATTGTCTCAAGAGGTTGCAATAGCTGCGTCACGAGAATGAAAGACCGAAGCAATCTGTGAAATTAGTTTTCCGGATTGCTTCATTCTATTTAAAAAAATGACAAAACGCTTTTTTTTATATTTTTCCACCCTTCTTTTTTTTACTTTTTCCTGTTTTGCGCAGGAAGGAAAAGTAAAAGGTTATGTTTTTGACCAATCCAATCAACCCGTGATTGGAGCAAATATTTATTGGGAAAAATCCACAAGAGGAACAACTTCCAATCTCGAGGGCTATTTTGAGCTTGAGCGGAAAGATAACGATACGCAGCTTACAGTCAGTTTTATTGGTTACAACACCTTGACAGTAAGTATAACCGGCATTGATGAGCTGCTTCGGATAATATTGAATGATGATGTTACATTAGATGAGGTTGTTGTAAGTGAACGCAGTCCGGGCGCCATGCACTCGCGCACCGCTGTAATTCAGACACAGCGTATCCCGCTCGCTGAACTCTATCGTGCAGCATGTTGCAATCTGGCAGAAAGTTTTGAGACAAACCCTTCGGTCGATGTTGCGTATGCAGATGCAGCAACGGGGGCACGA
>Ga0082212_10001017_pt1 | contig 41077 bp, 40 predicted proteins | sample TergutNt197P3_FD_71548 | JGI IMG/M metagenome (GOLD analysis project Ga0082212, IMG submission 71548) | Neocapritermes taracua P3 segment gut microbial communities from Petit-Saut dam, French Guiana - Nt197 P3 | ecosystem: Host-associated > Arthropoda: Insects > Digestive system > Gut ...
AATAGTTCCCCAAATAATTTTTCCCGGGAGGGCGTCGGTATATATCTCCACGCGGTCGCCCTGTTTGATGGCTCCAAAGTATTTTTCCTTGACAAGCGCATCAACCCAAACTGTTGATAAATCAGCCACTACCGCCAACGGTTCGGCATCTTCCCTGACATACCCGCCGATGGTGATGTCGTATTTAATCACTTCGCCGGCAATGGGGGAAACGACGTGCAATGGTTGTCCGACCTGTAGAGACGCGGCACGCCACGTCTCTACATTTTCCAGTGGTTGTTGCGAATGAGGCGCGGCACGCCACGTCTCTACAGATATATCGAATATACGTAGGTTTGCGGTTGCCATCTCATATTCGCGTTGTGCGATATTTGCTTCGCTTTGCGCTTCTTCCAGTTCTCGTTGGGAGGCAACGCCATTGGCGGCCAACTCTTTTTGGCGATTGTAATTACGTTGGGCGATTTCGTTTGACGATTGTGCGGCAAAATAGGCTTTGACAGCTTCATAAAACTCCGACGAACTCAATTCGAAAATCGTAGCCCCGGCGCCAACTTTTTGCCCCAGACGCACCGATGATTTGACGATCCGCCCTGCAAAAGGCGGCGCAATCTCTGCTAATTTACCGGCCGCAGGACGAACCGTTCCGACCGTTCGGAACTCATCCTCAAAATCCTGTAATTGAACATTTTGAACAACGATTTGTGCTAAAACTGGCGAATGTACATTGATAATTATGGTATCGCCTGCAAAATCCATATCCATTGTAGAGACGTGGCGCGCCGCGTCTCCACCGCCGCAAGCCACCATAATCGGCAGGCACATAAGCGCCCAAATATATTTTTTCATATAACGGTTAATTTAAAATAAATGAATTGATTGGGTAAAAAACTCCAATAAGGTAAATAAACAACCTGCATATAATCGGTTATAACATAATACGTATTGCAGGGGTAAGGCATGCCTTGCCCCTACATTCGGACAATGAATGCAGGAAAAAAGAGTTATACCCAAACAGGCGGAGCGCGCAGGGAAAGATTTTGAAGATGTATAGAAGTTAATCTATCGGGGGTTTTTATCGCGTCATTCTCGTGCAACGAAAATTGCGGAGGAGTTGGAATGTTATTAAGTGAATAAATAACATACTCAAAGTGAGCTATTTGAGAAATAAGCGTGATTTCATATTCAGTATGCCCGCCGTTTTTTGTATCATGGTGTGAATTGTCGTGTACGTGGGAGTGTGCAATGTTTGCCCCACTGATAATATGAAAATGAGAAAATAATGATGTACTTGCGTAATAACTCACAAAAATTACTACGAAAAAAAACGCGACTATTTTCTTTGCTACGGCCATAATGAAATACGGTGCGAAGATAACCTATTTTTGCAAAAATATTATTATTTTTAGGAGTAGCCTTAAATTACATTTTTTAATATGCGAAAATTGGGGCTGTTCAAAAGGCAAAAAAACATTAACCGCAAAGGTCGCAAAGGATTTACGCAAAGAGCGCAAAGTTATTATTTAAAGGCATTTATTCTTTGCGTACTTTGCGAAAAAACCTTGCGCCTTGGCGGTAAAAGACTTTTTGAACAGCCCCTGCAATAATCAATACCGGTTTTCGATGATTTTCCAATCGATGATAGCCCACAGGCTTTTCAGTTGGTCGGCGCGACGGTTCTGAAAGTCAAGGTAGTAGGCATGTTCCCAAACGTCGAATGTCAGTATGGGTTTCAGTCCTTTAGTCAGCGGATTTCCGGCATTGGGTTCTTTAGTAATGGAGAGTTTGCCGTCATGGTCGGCGACTAACCAAACCCATCCTGAGCCAAACAGGCCGACGCCTGCGGCTTCAAATTCTTTTTGGAAATTCTCGAACGAGCCCCAAGCGGCGTTAATGGCTTGCGCCAGCCGTCCCGAAGGTTGTCCGCCGCCTTTCGGTGCAAATTGCGTAAAGTACATATTGTGGTTCAATATTTGTCCGGCATTGTTGAAAATCGCTCCATCTGCCTCTTTTACAATCGCTTCGAGGTTGTCGTTTTCGAAAGGCGTACCCTTGATAAGTCCTTTCAGGTTGTTCACATACGCTTGCAGATGTTTTCCGTGATGAAACTCAATAGTCTGCCTGCTAATTGCCGGTTCCAGCGCATTGGCTGCGTAGGGTAACTGTATTAATTCCTGTGTCATAAAGATTTCGTTATTGTTAAAAAATTGAAAATGTTCGGCTTCTTCGGCATCTTCCTGTGTTTTGTGCACTGTTCCGGGCGGATGTTGGACAGGCGAATAAATGGAATACAGTTTCAATGGTTTATTGCCTGTATTGATGATGTTGTGCCATTTGCCGCAAGGAACGAAGATGGCAAAATCTTTTTCTGCCGTTCGGGAAAAGGTAAGTGATTGTTCGGTATCGCCCATCAGCACCAAGGCTGTTCCGTCTTCGATGCGCAGGAACTGGTCGACAGTGAGGTGTATTTCCAAACCGACATCGCCTCCTACAGGTATTGACATCAATGTTGTCTGCAGATTTCTACCGGTCCACAGCGCTGTTCTGAAATTGCTGTTAGTCATGGTATAATCATCAATGTTGATTACTGTCGGCTCTGCGCCGTAATCTTTCAGTGTCACATCCGTTTTGGTCGTTTGATTGCAGGACATGAGACTTAATCCCATGAGTGCTAAACCGGCACAAAATGGGAATAATCCGTTTTTTATTTCTTTGATTTTCATAAATATGTATGATTTTAATTAATAATAGTCTTCAAAATTTCAGCAGTTTTGCTTTCCATTTCGCTGTTTATTCATTCCAAATAACCCAACACAGCGATTTAAAAATTTTCGGCTTTCAACTCAAAATAGGCTTGCGGATGGTCGCAACAGGGACATGTTGCAGGGGCTTTTTCGCCGTAAGACAGATATCCACAGTTCCGACATGCCCATATTGCTTTGTCAGAGCGTTTGAAAACTTCGTCTTTTTCGAGGTTAAACAACAATTTGCGATAACGTTTTTCGTGTCTTTGTTCGACGGAAGCAACTAAATTGAAAGCTGTTGCTATTTTCTCAAATCCTTCTTCCTCAGCAATCCGGGCAAATTCGGGATAAAGCAAATCCCACTCTTCATGTTCGCCGTCGGCTGAGGCAAGCAGGTTTTCGGCGGTGCTGCCGATTATTCCGGCAGGAAAAGATGCCGTGATTTCGACCATCCCTCCTTCAAGGAATTTGAAAAACAGCTTGGCATGTTCCTTTTCCTGTGCAGCCGTTTCTTCGAAAAAAGCGGCAATCTGTTCAAAGCCATCCTTACGGGCTTTACTTGCAAAAAATGTGTACCTGTTGCGTGCCTGCGATTCGCCGGCAAACGATTTTAACAGGTTTTGTTCGGTTTGTGTTCCTTTAATACTCATAATTTAATTTTTTTGGGTGTTGCAATTATTTTAATAGATATTTTTTCAATTTCCAGATTTTCAAACTGTTCACTTTTCAGATGCCGCTTAACTAACTCTGTTAATTCAGCATCGACATAGTCCATCACTTCATCATTGGTGAAAATGTGGTGATGGTCTGATGGTGTAATATCGAAGTACCATTTCCCGTTTGGATGCTTAAATTTTGAGATTAACCCGGCATCGCAAAATGTATCTAAAATACGGTAAACGGTTGATACCGTGATGTCAGAGTTTTGTTGTTGAACCTTTTCCGTAATTTCATCTATCGGACTGTGGAGCAAATCCATCATGATCTTATAGACGATTTTGCGTTGCGGCGTCGCTTTCAATCCTGCCTTTTTGATGATTGCAGCTGTGTTCATGTTTTTATCGTACAATAAAGCGCTAAATAAAAAATCAAGTACAAAGTAAATGCAAATTTTTCTTATTTGCAAATGATTTGCAAAAAAAACAGCAATTATTACTCTTCCGAATGGGAACAATTTAAAAATTATCGTAATTTTGGCATAAAATTATACCTTATGAAGCGGATACTTTTTTTGTTTTTTCAATTGTTATGTACTTTCATGGTAGCTCAGGAGAGTACGTTTACAGAGGTTCGTGACAGCATTTTAAAACAATTAACGATTTACACGCAGGAAAAAATACACCTGCATACCGATCGGACAATGTATGTTCCGGGCGAGAAAATCCGATTTAAGGCGTACCTTGCCGACGCTTTTACGCATGAATCGTTAACATCCGGTCAATATGTTTATGTGGAGCTGATTAATTCGTCAGATTCGCTTGTGCACCGTGTGATGGTAAGCAACGATGAAAACGGACTGTTTCATGGCTTTGTTTTCCTTTCGGAAATGATTCCGGAAGGAGACTATACGCTGCGAGCTTATACGCGGTATTTGGAAAATATGGGGGATGATTACTTTTTTAAAAAAAATATCAGAATAGGAAATATTGGAAGCCCCACCCCGGCCCTCCCCAAAAGGGAGAGAGAAGGAATAAGCCTCTCCCCAACCCTCCCCGATAGGGAGGGAGGAAGAGAAACCCCGACCCTCCCCGATAAGGAGGGAGGAAGAGAAAGAAGCCCCACCCCGGCCCTCTGCGATAGGGAGGGAGAAGGAATAAGCCCATCCCCAACCCTCCCCGATAGGGAGGGAGGAAGAGACATGGCGGAACGCAATGCACAGCAAAGCCTTAATTCTCCCTTAGTGGGGGAGTTAGAGGGGGCTTTTGATGTTTCCTTTTTTCCTGAAGGGGGAAATACCGCGGAAGGCGTCGTGAACCGGATTGCATTCAAGGCGTTGACCCGGAAAGGCACATCTGTATTTATTACAGGCGAAATTGTTGACGGTGAGGGTGTTTCGATAGCTGATGTTACAACGGTCTTTGCCGGAATGGGATCGTTTGCTTTTATACCCGAACCGGATATGGCATACTACCTGAATTGTAGAAACAGCGCAGGGCAGGCGAAGCGTTTCAAACTCCCGGCAGCAACCCGAACCCTGTCGCTTGGTGCGGGTATTCGCAACGGGCAGCATTTTGTACAGTTGAAAAAATCACCGGGCATAGCCGAAACGCCTCTTTTTTTGCTTGTCCATTGCAAAGGCGAAGTATGCTATTTTGCTCCATGGAATCATCGTTCCGAATATATTTCAATTTCCAAAGAGCAGTTGCCGGAGGGCGTTTTACAAATTGTTTTGTTGGACAATGAGATGAATCCGGTCAGCGAACGGTTGGTTTTTAACAAAAACAGTGTCGCGGAAGCAGTGGAATTTCAACCCGATAAGACCCTATACGGAACACGTGAAAAAGTCAATGTCACGCTAACTACCCCCTTCACTTTGGCGATGGAAGGGGAAGGTCTGTCCCATTTCTCTGTTGCCGTAACCGACGATAAAGACATACCCGTTGATTCGCTTAATACCATTACGGCAACACTCTTACTTTCATCGGAGTTAAGAGGTTATATCGAATCGCCCGGTTATTATTTGCAGGATAATGCAAGCGCTGAATATGCGCTTGATCATTTAATGATGACGCATGGCTGGAGAAGATACGAACTGCCGGAAGTCATCAAAGGCAATTACAGCCTTCCTTCCATCGGTTATGAGATGGAAAAAGAAATGACAGGACGAGTCAGGTCAGGTCTTTTTGACAGGCCGACGGTCAATGCGGAAATCATTATTTTCTCAAGTGACGGCGCATATAGTGAAACACAGACAGATGCCGACGGCCGGTTTCGCTTCGGACTTCATTTTCCCGACAGTGTCAGCTTCTTTGTGCAAGCTATCAATCAAAAGGGAAGCGAAGGGGTGGAATTGATTATCGACTCGGAACCATTTCCGAAATTGAAATATGCTCCGGTCAGCCGGTCGCTATTGCCTGCCGCTACGGCACCGGAAAGCACACTGTCTGATTTTATCAGCAAAGCCGGACAGCGAGCGCAATACGACGAAGATATCAGGGTTGTCAATTTGGAAGAAGTAGTCGTAACAGCCAATAGAATGGAGAAGCGGGACGAGGAGAGATTGAAATTCCCGCTTAATCGCCTTTCGGATGTGACAATATACCGGGAAGAGATTGAAAGAAGGGGTGTTACAGATATAACTCAACTATTCACCGGAATAAGTGGAAGCCTGTATTTGCGTCAGAGGGTTTCGTTAATGACAAATGCTAAGAATCCTCAGTTTCCGCTTGTGATTGTTAATGGGACGCCTTTATATTGGAATGAAGAAACAACTGCGACACCTTTTGATGATATTAATATCAATGACGTAGAAAGTATTGATATCTTTAGAGGTACACATGCCGTTCTCTTTGGCATGCAAGGCGGCAATGGTGTAATCAGCATTACAACAAAAAGCGCAAACAGCCGTACCAACGACAATACTGTCAAGGCAAATACCATCTCTGTTAATCCGTTAGGCTTTCAGCAACCTGTCGAATTTTACGCCCCCGTGTATGACACGCCGGCATTGAAATATAACGGCATCCCCGACTATCGCACCACTATCTACTGGAAGCCTGATATCATAGTCTCGGACATGGGACAGGCTATTTTTGAATTTTATACCGCCGATTTCCCGACTACCTACTCCGTTGTTATCGAAGGCTTAACAACTAATGGCACCATTATCAGGCAAGTAGAAAAAATAGTAGTGCGGGATGAAACCGTTAACTTACCTTAACCCAACTTGCCAATTTATATTACCAATAACGGTTTTATACCGCAATCAGTTTTTTTGCATACGTGACGGCGGAGTTGGCGTTGCTGCCGTAGCCGTCGGCGCCGATGCCTTGGGCAAAGTTTTCGTTGATGGGGGCGCCGCCGACCATTACCTTCACTTTGTCGCGGAGGCCGGCACGTTCGAGGGCTTCGATGACTTCTTTCATGTAGTTCATGGTGGTGGTCAGGAGCGCCGACAAACAGATAATATTGGCATTATGCTCTTTGACGGCTTCGATAAATTTTTCGGACGATACGTCTGTCCCTAAATTGATTACCTCAAAACCACATCCTTCGAGCATCGAAGCGACGAGATTTTTGCCGATATCGTGCAGGTCGCCTTTGACGGTACCGATCACAACCGTACTCAATCGTTTGCTCTTGTCGTCTTTGAGTAAGGGTTTCAAAATTTCAAGCGCGCCTTTCATGGCTCTGGCTGCCATCAACAGTTCAGGTACAAAGGCCTTGCCGTCTTCGAAACGTTGGCCTATTTCTTCCATTGCGCCCGACATATAGTCGTTAATCATTGTTTGTGGGTTGGCGCCTTCTGCCACTGCTTTTTGAGTCGACTCAACAGCAAGTGCGAGATTACCTTTGATAATTGCTTCTTTTAATAAATCTAAATTTTCCATCGTTAATTTTATTTTTTATTGCGAAATTCGTTGATTACTTCAAACAGGGCGGTTACATTTTCTATCGGGGTATTGGCCTGGATATTATGTACCGCATTAAATACAAAACCTCCTCCTTTGCCGAAAATTTCACATTGACTCCAAACGTGTTCTTTGACCTGCTCAGGGGTTGCGTTGGGTAAAACCCGCTGGGTATCAACACCTCCTCCCCAGAAAGTCAACTGTTGCCCAAATTCGTCTTTGAGCATTTGTGAATCCATATTTTTGGCATTGATTTGTACGGGATTCAATATATCAAATCCTGAACCGATCATATCCGGAATAAGCGGAGTGACCGAACCGCAACTGTGCTTAAATATTTTCCATGTTGTATGCCGGTGTATCCAGTCATTCATCCGTTTGTAGTGAGGTTGCCACAGGTTGCGATAGGTTTCGGGTGAGCAGAATTGGGATACCTGCGTGCCGAAATCGGTTCCGCACGTAAATACCACATCAACTTTGTCGCCGGCCTGTTCCCACAGTTTTTGGTAGTTCAGGATAGCAATGTCAATCTGTCGTTCGAAAATTTTATGTATAAAATCCTGACGCATAACGGTCGACATGTACCATTCGGCAACAGAGCGAATCCCTTTCGGGTCTTTCAGGCTCATTCCCGGAATAAAAGCAATATCGCCCAATGCTGCGCCACCAAAGGCGGCAATGACGGCTTTTCCGCTCAATGCCGCCTCATCGATCTGTGTCGCAAAATGTGCTAAGTCCGTATCGGATATCAATCCATATTCTTCGAGATTGTCTTCAATCCTGAGATTGTCTTCATCGACAAAAAGTTTTCGTTCGATGGCATTGATAAAAAAACACCCCGCCGGCATAACGGCGCTTGGCGGATATGTACGGTCGCCCTGCGCATAGATGTAGATATTACCCGCTGCATCGGGCGTCAGGTCGATATCTTTTGAAATCAGTACGGTTTGTCCCCATGGCGTTGTCTGTCGGTGATATTCGAGTTCGGTAGTGCCCAGCATGTTGGAACGTCCGTAAATGCCTGTGACATCTGTTCCGATGATTTGTTGCAATTCATTGTCGACTTCGCCCAGCATCTGGTAAGGTTCGATTACTTTGACAGGCTTGTCTTCCAGACCGTAATGCCTGCGCAATCCCTCAATCACTTTACAATGGATTCCTGTCACGCCTGTCGTTCCGAAGTCGACAGGTATTGTACCGGCTTTGTGATTGAGTGCGCGTTGTACTTTTTCTCTTGAATTCATATTGTTGGTTATTACATCCTTATAATATAGTAGGTCGTGCGGAGGTTTTAAGTTTTTCTTACGGATATCTGCCGCCACAAGTGCACATCAAGATAAATTCATAGCCGCCGGGTTCCTGTTTGACTAAATTTCCCATTCCCGGAAAAGGAATATGCGCCCCTGCAATATCAATCTTGTTTTCAGCAAGGTATTTCAGTAGTTTCAGACGGCTTGCAATTGCTTTTTCCGTGTCGGTATCGAACGAAACAGCTACTTCGGGGTAGGGCATCTGAATAGCCATCGCATGTGCAAGGTCGCCCCATAAGAGTATTTTTTGGCCGTTCGATTCGACTATATAGCCCACATGTCCGGGCGTATGTCCGTAAGCCGCAACACCTTTCACACCGGGAATCAATTCGGAAGCACGTTCTATTTCATTGGGCGTAAAAACCTCTAACTTACTTTTATAGGCATCGAAAATAGCACGTGCGCCGGTAAAAGCGCCGCGGCGATTTTCGGGCAAAGCCGTCATCTCGGCATCGTTCATGTAAAAATCATATTCGGGTTTCGCAATGTAGAGCGTGGCATTCGGATAACTTTTTTGGCCGTTAATCATCAGACTACCGGTATGGTCGCCATGAAAATGTGTGATAAATATGGCATTGACGTCGCTTGCTTTCTTTCCGTAGACTGACAGGTTATCGATCGTTTTCTGCCCCAATCCGGCGTCGAAGAGTAATACTTTACCTCCCATTTCAACCATAAAAGCATTGGTTGCCATTGGGTAAGTGCCTTCGGGGATGGCTTTTTTAAGCATTTCGTCCGTTGCACCAATCAGGATACCCGGCCCGTTCTGCCGTTCGCCCTCGGAAAGAAGCGAAATGGTGGCCGAACCGATATCGAACATAATAGCGTCTTCCTGCGCCTTCAGATATGGCACTGAAAAACACACCAATAATACAGTATATCCTGCGATGTACCATAGATTTGATTTGAATAAGTTGGTTTTCATTTTTTTTTAGTTACGAATTATATGTTATTAGTTACGAGTTATTGGTTTCATTATCAATTGCTTTCGTTTGGAAAGCCAAACATTAATTTTAAACACTTTGTAAAGTCTCAATTCTCAATTCTCAATTCTCAATTCTCAATTGCTTTTGTTTGGAAAGCGAAACATTAATTTTAAACACTTTGTAAAGTCTCAATTCTCAATTCTCAATTCTCAATTCTCAATTGCTTTCGTTTGGAAAGCCAAACATTAATTTTAAACACTATGGTTAAGTCTCAATTCAAATAGAACCACCGTTCTATTTGCGGTATAACCGCATGAACATCATCATTATGAATCACATAGTCTGCAAGTATTCGTTTTTCTTCGTCAGGGATTTGATGTTGCATCCGTTGCAACACTTCCGATTCGGATACTTTGTCACGCAACATAACACGTTTGATGCGTAAATCGCGTGGCGCGTAGACCAACAAACAGATATCCACCAAATGATTAAATCCCGATTCGAACAAAATAGCGGATTCGAGCACAACAAAGTTGGTGGTCTGCCGGCTTGCCCATGCCTTGAAATGCAGGGCTACCTCCGGATGAATCACTGCATTTACCTGTTCCAAAAGCATGGCGTCGTTGAAAATAAGCGAGGCCATCAAGGGGCGGTTCAATCCGGCCGTGTCATAAATCGAACTGCCCATTAAGGCGGTCAATCGCTCCCGAATGACAGGCGAAGTGTTCAGCAACCGTTTGCTTTCTTCGTCAGCAATATACACAGACATGCCGTACAACTTAAGCAAAGAGGCTACTACCGATTTGCCGCTTCCAATTCCTCCTGTCAATCCTATTGTAATCATTGGCTGTTTTGTTCGATGATAAATTCGATTGTTTCAGGGATAATTACCGGACGAATAGCCCATAAAGGCTGTTTTGTCAGGTACAGCGGAATTTTACCGTCATTTTGTCGTAACTCAAACTCATGAAACGGTATTTGTATTTCTATGTCATTGTCGGACAGTTCTCTGAAGCGTGAAATCGGGACATTACAGACAACTTCCACCGACGAAGGGAATGTGCGCAATGTATAACCGGCAGGCAGGTCATTACAGGTTACGGCAAGTATGATTTTCTTTTCGGTAAATTCTTCCACCGGAACGGTTACGGTCACTTCAGCCGGTTCCATTTGCACGCCTGCTATTTTCTGCAACCTGATTTTTAGCTCTATTGTTTGTTTGATTTTTCTTAGGTCCGTAAATACTGTTTTCACACTCGTGACCGAATCCAGTTTACTTCTGTCGGCAAACAAACGTACTTTATCAGGGGTGACTATCATTGAACCGGAAAGCTGGAAGCCTGGCTCCGGCGATACCGCAATATCAACCTCTACAGGGACATCATTATGTTGAAATTCCGTATAATCGACTGTAATGGTTTGAGGTTCGATGTTGAGTAACGAAGTAGAGGAAAGTATTTGTTTGGCAATGCCTGCTTCGATTGTTCTTCTTGAAACCTGAATACTCCCTTCTTTCCTGATATCGGCCAAATTGACTTCCACAGGATTAAAAAAACGCAGCCATGTATAATTGATAAGAATAAGCCCCTTATCTCTTACTTTAGCGGCAATTTCTTGCGGGAAATCATCTGTTGAGCGCATTTCCTCCGGTAAATTAGTGTATTTCACAGGAAATAAAATCTCTATTTCATATTCCTGCTGCAAGTTTTGCAAAACCCAGAATCCTAACGCGAGTAAAATAAAAAAAAGAAAGATTAAAGTCTCTTTCCAGCTTTGCCGATGAAAAAAGCCTTTAATCGTCTTAAAGATAGACTTGAACTGAATAGGTCTGTCAAGCCATGCATTCATATCAATTATTTTTGCTGTATGTCTTCCGGAGAAGCATATACAGACGATTTTTCTACACGAATACGTATTCCGTCAGCCACTTCGATAAGCAGCGTGGTTTCGGAAATTTCTTTGATTCGTCCGTGAATTCCTCCTGCGGTAATCACTTTGTCGCCGTTTTTCATTGCATTGCGTGCCTGCTGAATTTCTTTTTGTTTTTTCTGTTGCGGACGAATCATCATAAAATACATGATCGCAAGCATAGCCACAATCATGATAATCATTGAATACTGTCCCATGCCGGAAGCAGGGGGCTGCGTAGGTTGAAGTAAAATAGTGAGTAAGTTCATATAAAATTTTTTTTAAAATTATTATCCTTAATTATCTTTAAATCTTAAATCTTAAATCTTAAATCTTAAATCTTAAATCGCAAATCGTAAATCTTAAATCGTAAATCTTAAATCGTAAATCTTAAATCGCAAATCTTAAATCGCAAATCGCAAATCGTAAATCGTAAATCTTAAATCGTAATAATACAGTGCCAAAGGTACAAAAAAAATCAATCTTTCAACAAAAGTTTTTCTTTTTTTAACTCTTTGACAATCGAATCAAGCACTCCATTGATAAATACACCACTCTTCGGGGTGCTATAATATTTGGCTGCATCAATATATTCGTTCAGTGTGACCCTGACAGGTATCGTTGGGAAATTCAGCAGTTCAGCCAGCGCTACCTGCATAACTACCATATCCATATTGGCGACACGCTCTGACTCCCAGTTTTTCGTATGCCGTTCGATGCGTTCGCGGTAGGCTGCATCATGCTGAATGGTGTTACGAAACAGTTGAACGACAAACTCAGCGTCTTCTTTATCTTTATACATCGGAAGCAGTTCCTGTTTGTCGCCGGTTGACTCTTTAAAACGTTTGATTGTTTTCAGCACAAATGTTTCGATAATTTCCACATCGTCATTCCAATAGATACTGAGCGCTTCGAGCGTGTCTTCGATATCTTCGTTGCCGCAAATCAGATTCCGGAATACGGAGCGCCAAAATTCCTGATCGGTTTCGTAACTGTCGTCCGGATTTTTAAGATATTCATTATAAATGTCTGACATGAGAATCATATCTAAGGCATTTTTTAAAAAGTCTTTTTCACCGGCCCACGAAATTCCGTGTTCACGCACATACTGAATAAGCATTTCATTTTTAGCTAATTGCAGGGCAAATCGATTGTCAATAAATCGGGTATTGGGGTTGAGATCTTCGTCGGTTGGCAGGTATTTCATTCTTCGTAAATCAATTTGCTGTTTACGCAGGGAAGTAATTTCCACAATCAACAGCAGAAAGTAGTAATACAAGTCGTAAGTCCGGCGCAGACTGAGATGCAATTCGTTTTCGGCTGTTTTTACATCATGATTCCCTTTATGATAGTATGCGAAGACTATCTGAAGAACCTTAATCCGGATTAAAATCCTGTTTATCATCGTTTGAAGGAGCTACAAAAATTATTTTCAGGGCGCAAAATTACATTAAATTTCAAGAATTCCAAGCCGGTGAAATGAAAAATATTTTTTCGGAGGAAAGATACGATTTCTATTTGAAAGTCGAAAACGTGCATTTCAAATGGGTGCATCCTCTCAAAGAAAGGTTTTTATTTCTGTTTCAAATCGAGCATATTTTCGGGTTTTATGTTAAACTCTTCAAGCAAATCGAGCGGACGTTTCAATTCGTTGGGTCTATCGTTACTGTTGTTGCGGCCAATGGTGATTTTGGCTCCTTTGGCTAAGGCGAGTTCGATGAATTTTTTATTCGGAAAATTGGTGCCTGCCTGTAACTCCAAAGCGACATTGTTTTTCACTGCCGCGTCAATAAATTGCCCCATGCGTTCGTCTGTCCATAATTCATCGTATCGGTGTACGACCCTGTTTGGCATATACGTAGGATTTGCAAAAATCGTAATAGGTTCGTTGACTATGGTCATACTGTGCTTAAAAAATTTCTCCAACCAGGCGTTTTCGTCGTCGATTTTGTATTCATTTTCGAGCCAGAGTTTTTGGCCGTCCATAATCATTGCGTCAGCAAGCACGAAATCAAGTTTGGCCAGCAATGCCGGGTCGGTCGTTAAAAACCAATCGCGGTCATTGACCTGTATGCCAACCAACAGTTCCGGAAATTTTCGTGCATCTTCGATAAATGCTTTGAGTTTTTCGTTGTCGGAAAGCGGCCAGTCTCTTCCGGTGTTTTCAAGAACACCGCTACGAACGCCGGTCAACTTCATCCAGTTGAGCGCCTTTTCAGGTGTCATGCCACCCCGAATGTGAATGTGATAATCGGTGAGTGGCATCCCTTTCGCTTTAAGCCGTGCGACTTGCGCCAGCATCTCAGCAGATGGAACCGGTTGTTGAGAAGTCTGAGCAACAGCCGAAAGGCAGCATATCATTACAGCTACCAATGTACATAATACTTTTTTCATAGTTATCTAATTATAATTGTGAATATTAACTTATTATTGTTATCAATTTATCCTGTTCCAAAAGAATGATAACTAAATAGTTAAAGACTACTTTCTTCATATTTTTCCTTTTCGTAATCGCTTGGAATTGAACAAATACGCATGGGTGCCTGTATCGAACAGCACCAATGTTAAATTGAGGTCATCTTGTACCCATACTAACAACCAATTGGGCGAAATATGACACTCCATTACCTTTTTATTATTTTTGTATGGAAAGCCTTTTAATGGATGCGGGTAGTAAATATCTTCCAAATGCCCGTTTTGCACAAGAAAAACTATCGCTGAAAAAAGCGAATTCAAATCCAGATTGGATTTACTACACATTTTTACACTATTTTTAAAAGAGTGAGTATAATCCAAATCGTATTTGGCATCATCAATAGTATCCAATGCCTCAAAGAATTCACCTATTGTCATGCTTTCGACTTTCTAACAGAATGATATATACGACCTTTTTCGAGGTCTTCAAATGCTTTTGCCAATCCCGAATTCTTATCAATACTGGGCATCAATAAGCCGGTTGATATAACATAATTCAGCAGGTTTTTTGCTTTTGAATTACGTTCATTGTACTTTAATGTTATTATTGCCATAAATTTGATGTTTTTTATTTCTGTGCAAAAATACGAATTTCTTATGTATAAACCAAAATAAGTCGAAAAATTTCACTATTCTTCACAATACTTTTCATCTCTGTCATATTAGATGTTCGTTGATCAAATTATCGGGGGTGTATACTGTCCATTTGGATATCCAATACCCTCCTTTATCGCCTCCCATACGTTTCGTTTTGGGGAATAATACCTAAGTCAATACTCAATAACCTCATTAATGAGGAGGCGTCTTTTCCAATATTTTGCATTTCGGAAGGGAAAATGATACGGGCTTGTTCGTAAAATGAACTGCGTTTGGCGATGCTTTCTTCGACGAAACGGCTCAGGCGGTCGTCAGCAAAGTCTTTCAATAAAGGCCGGGCGCTTTTATTCAGTTTGATGCGTCTGATAAGTTCCGCGTTCGACACTTGCAGGTAGACCGTCGTGCCCTGTTCGTTCATAAACTGCATATTCTGATGAAAACAGGGTGTACCTCCGCCTGTCGAAATCACTACATCTTCAAATTCAGCCACTTCACGAAGCGCCTTTTGTTCAATTTCACGAAAAGCATCTTCGCCTTTTTCATCAAAAATCTGCCGGATGGATTTATGGTAACGTCGCTCGATAAAAAGGTCTAAATCGACAAACGAACAATTCATCTTTGCCGACAATTCTTTGCCGATGGACGTTTTCCCTGCCCCCATGAAACCTATCAAAAAAATACGCTGCATGATTTTATTCCTGTTTTACGAATTACAAAAGTAATGATTATTGTTGGCAATGTTCATTTTCTTTTACAATTTATTTTTGAAGTATGCGACTATTCCGTACTTTTGTGTTGAAAATTGAACGATGTGGCAAAGAAAAAATTTTATGTAGTGTGGAATGGCGTGCAACCCGGAATTTATGAAAACTGGGAAGATTGTAAATTACAGGTAATTGGCTTTGAAGATGCACAATATAAGTCATTCCCGACCATGAGTGAAGCTCAGGAGGCTTACGAACAGGGTAGTATTGCGTACAGACAACAGGTCGTTGAAAAAACATTTGAGTTAAGGTCAAATACATCCGACGAATCGTATATACGTGAAAGCCTTGCAGTTGATGCAGCTTGTAGTGGCAATCCCGGAGCAATGGAATATCGGGGTATGCTGGTGGCAACAGGCAAAGAAATGTTTCATGTAGGCCCTTTGGCGCAAGGGACAAATAATATAGGCGAGTTTCTGGCGATTGTACATGCGCTGGCGCTGATGAAACGGGATCATTTCAGTTTGCCGGTATATTCGGATAGTCAAAATGCGATTACATGGGTTCGTAAAAAGCAGTGTCGCACGAAGTTAGAGCAAACGCCCGAAAATGTCCGTATCTTTGAATTAATCGCGCGTGCGGAAAAGTGGTTGAATGAAAATACGTTTGAAAATGCAGTGTTGAAATGGGACACGGCGTCGTGGGGGGAAATTCCGGCTGACTTCGGTCGGAAATAACTTGTTTTACCGCAAAGACGTAAAGGCGTCAATGATGATTTGTCGATTGATATAGAGATTTAAATAACTTGTTTACCGCAAAGACGCAAAGGGGTACCGCAAAGTGCGCAAAGGGCAATATGAGATCCCCCGACTACGCTTGGGATGACAGGGAAAGGGGTGTTTGGGATGACAGGGAGGAAAGTGGCGCTTGTCATCAATGGTTTATTCAAGTGGTTTTCGGTATTTTAAAATCAGAGATTCGCATGTTTTAACATCTACATTTCGGGCGGCAGCATATTTGCCGGCAAAAAAGCGATATTGTTCATCAGAAAAACAAAGCCTGCGGAGGTTTTTACACGCATCTTTCAGGTTAATGGTGCAAAATTTCATCCGGTTGAGATCGACTAATTCAAATGCGTAACGATCGCCGGTTTTCCCGAATAAAATATTACCGGGCGAATAATCTTTGTGAAAAATACCTTTTTGGTGTAAACCGGCAGTGAATCGGGCAAAATCTGCTAAAACCGGATACGCTTCCGGTAATCCGGGTGTATCGGATATTTCTCTGATTTCACGGTGAAAACGGCTTTTTATTGAGATGAAATAGCTATCGAACAGCAATCCCGCCTTTTTTATTTCAATAAAAGCAACAGGGGTAGGCGTCAAAATTTCTTTGTCTATGAGAATAAGTGCATGTTTGTAAGCGCGCTCGGCTTTAGACGTCCGCACAGTAGTATAAACAAACTGATTGATAATATGAGGCGTTTTGAACGATTTAACAACCAATTCCAAGCCCTGACAGGTAAAGATTTTCAATTCGTTACGTGCCTTAAATATTGTTTCACCTTCGCTGTGAAATATTTCCGGTATACGATTGATAAAATCGGCGCAAAACGCATAATCCGGATGAATCACGACTTTCTTCATCATAATGCATAAGGATTTTGTACAGGTGTATCCACATTATCGTTCAAGTGATAGTCGCAGGTTGCTTGCTTGAAAATAGAATTACAGAGTTCGCTGAATGGTTTCATATATACTATTTAATATTGAATATCATCCCCCTGCCCCTTCAAAGGGGGATGATATTTCTTGTTATGATTCAGTTTTTTAGTTCGTTGGCATATTGTTGGATTTTGCGTATGGCTGCGGCAATTTGCTCCATATCACGGGTGGTACCGAGCAGCATGGGCTGTGTGAACCAGAGCGCTTCTTCGCCTGCCAGCTTATCGTTTTGAGGACAATGGTTGCGTTCGATCCACTGTTTCATAACCTTTTCGCCATATATTTTCAGGTAATGTTTGTTGTTGGCCAATCCCAACACATAAGGGTCTTTGTTCAAATGGCCGTAGCCTGACGAGCAATTTACTCCCTCTGCTCTCAGCGCTTCCATAAACCGTGAACGGCTTATTCCGGCAAACTGCGATTTATCAAAACGGAACATATACAAGTGATGAGATACGTATGTTACGCCGTCGTACAGTTTGGCCGGCGTAATGCCCGGTATTTCGTCGAAGAGCTTGCTCAGGTAAGCAGCATTCTGGCTTCTTTTTTTGTCTTGTACTTGCTGACGGACGATTTGCGACAGGAGGATATTGGCTTGAAATTCGGTTATCCGACCGTTAGTGCCTCGTGTGCCTTCGCCCACATCAAAAGAAGTGGCTCTGCCGCCTTGTCCCTGATTATGAAATCTGTAACAGGCTTTGATGAAATCTTCGTTGTTGGTGGTAATGGCGCCACCTTCGGCGCAGTTGAGGTTTTTCGACGACTGGAAACTGAAAGCGGCGCCTATCCCGTACGAACCGACTTTCTTCCCTTTCCATTCCGAACCGGGCGCCTGACAGGCATCTTCGATGACCGGAAGATTATTTTTTTGTGCGACCGCCATGATACGGTCAAGGTCAGCCGGCAATCCACCCATGTGTACCGGCATCAATGCTTTGGTTTGTTTGGTGATGGCTTTTTCCATCTTTTGGGGGTCAATCAGAAACGACTCGATATCGGTATCCACCATAACGGGTAGTGCATAATTGAGTACTACCACATTATATGTTGCAACAAAGGTATAAGCAGGGATGATTACTTCATCACCCGGACCGACATCTAAAACACCTAACATGGTAGTCAAAGCAGTAGTCCCGCTTGAAACGGCAAGGCTATGTTTCATTCCCATAATTTTGGCGTATTCCTCTTCGAAACCTGCGGTCGTTTTGCCATCAAGGCGTCCCCATCTATTGCTGCGCAACACATCGATCAGCGCCTGTTCTTCGGTACTGTCATAAACAGGCCATTGGGGAAATCTGTCGGGATGGGCTTTAGGGCCTCCCAATAAAGCAGGCTTGTCGTCATCGCTTAATGCTATTGGAGTGAAGGTCTTTACATTACCTAAAACGGCTGAAGGCGTCATTGCCATGCCTGTTCCTGCAGCTGCGGCAACTCCTAAAAATTTTCGTCTACTGATGGATTTCATAATAATTAACTGAATGACTGAATAACTGAATAACTGAATAACTGAATGATTGAATAACTGAATGATTGAATAACTGAATAACTGAATGATTGAATAACTGAATAACTGAATGATTGAATAACTGAATGATTGAATAACTGAATGATTGAATAACTGAATGATTGAATAACTGAATAACTGAATAACTGAATAACTGAATAACTGAATTTAAAAATATTGGCGATCAAGTGCACAAATTTACAAAAAAAAACAATTAATCGTGCATTATCATTGATTTTTTGTACCTGTCTGTAATCATTGTCAACTCCACAAACTCTTCGACCGAAAGTTGTTCGGGGCGTTTATCAAACACCGGTAGTGAATAGTCAGGGAACTCTTTGCCTAACAAAGGTTTCATGGAGTTGCGCAATGTCTTGCGACGCTGGTTGAATGACGTTTTAACCACCTGTTTATAAAGTGTTTCGTCACATCCGAGCGCTTTCCGGCTGTTTCGGGTCATGCGGATAACAGCGCTTTTGACTTTCGGAGGCGGGTCAAAAACGTTTTCGCTGACGGTAAATAAGTATTCCACATCATACCACGGTTGGATAAGTGCACTGATGATTCCATACGTTCTGCTTCCCGGAGGCGCAGCAATCCGTTCGGCTACTTCTTTCTGAAGCATTCCGGCGCAACAAACCACCTGTTCCCTGTATGCCAATGCCTTAAAAAATATCTGACTTGAGATATGATAGGGATAATTCCCGATAATGCAAAATGATTCAGGTTTCGGGTAAAGCCTGTTCAGATCAAGTTTGAGGAAATCGTCTGCAAAAATCCTTCCCTCAAGTTCGGGAAAATATTGATGTAAATAAGTTACCGACTCCATATCCAATTCCACTACTGAAAGATTATGCCTTTCCTCTATTAAAAATTTTGTAAGCACCCCCATACCCGGCCCGACCTCCAGCACAGGCAGTCCACGATAGCCTGACACTGTCCCGGCAATTTGCCGCGCTATATCAAGGTCTTTTAAAAAATGTTGTCCTAATGACTTTTTTGCACGTACTGCTCTCAATTCTTAATTATTTCTTACCTTTGCATCTGCAAAAGTATAAAAAAAATAATTTAGAACGCATTTCGTTACATGGTAATAAAGCAATACATCAATAAAACAATTCGCATTTTACTTCCTTTGGCATTAGGTTGTTTGTTGCTTTGGTATCTTTATAAAGACCAGGATTGGAGCAAGATGGCTTTGATGATTAAAAAAGGCGTGCGTTTTGATATTATCTTTTTTTCCTTGATTTTCGGTTTGATAGGTAATGGCGCCCGCGGATTTCGTTGGGGACTTTTGATTGATTCGCTGGGAGAACGTGTGAAACGAAGTAATGTCGTTTTGTCTGTTTACGGGAATTATGCCATCAATATGGTGCTTCCACGTGTGGGTGAATTTTGGCGATGCGGCATTGTTGCAAAATATGAAAAGATCAAATTCACTAAACTGCTTGGCACTTTGTTAGTTGACCGCGTGATGGATTTGATCGTAGTCGCCACACTTACCATTTCACTGTTTGTCTTTAATATCAGTTTTTTCAAAAAATATTTTTCTAACAATCCGGATGTGTTGCAGGGTTTTTATGCCATGTTTACCTCGGTATGGATGTATATAGCGCTGGCTGCTTTAGTTGTAGTTATTTGGCTGTTATTTACCAAATGGGGACATATTTCAGTTGTGCAAAAAGGACGACAGGCCATGCTGAATGTGTGGGAAGGGATTAAAAGTCTTTGGAAGATGGAACACAAAGTGCGTTTTTTCATCCAGACAATCCTTATCTGGGGAGGCTATTTCTGCTATTTCTATACTACGTTTTATGCGTTCGATTTTACGCGCGAATTAGGCGTGCGAATTGGACTTATCGCATTTGCTATGAGCAGTATAGGTGTTGCAGTGCCGATACAGGGAGCGATTGGGGTATGGCATTTCATGGTTATTTCTACCTTGATATGTTTCGGAGTAGCTGAAAGCGATGCTGCCGCCTTTGCGTTTGTGGTCTACGCCATACAAACGATGTGGATTGTTATACTCGGATTACTGAGCATAGTCGCCCTACCCATCATTAATAAGGAAAAAGAAAAATGATTTACGATTTCAGTCCCCCTTTGAAGGGGGTTAGGGAGATGTCAACATTTACGATTTACGATTTTATGGTTTTAAAATAATTCTCAATTCTCAATTCTCAATTAAATTCCTATGTCAGCAGAAATTAAAAATCTTCAACCCCAACCGGTATGGGGTTATTTTTACGAATTAACACAAATTCCCCGTCCGACCGGATTTATGAAAGAGGTAACTGCATATATCCTTGATTTTGGAGAAAAACAGGGATTAGAAGTAAAACAGGACGAAGTGGGTAATGTTTTGATTTGTAAACCGGCGTCAACCGGTTTTGAAAATCGCAAACCTGTTGTTTTGCAGTCGCATTTAGATATGGTACCGCAAAAAAATTCGGCTGTATCGCACGATTTCCTGAAAGACCCGATTGATGCCCGTATTGATGGCGAATGGGTTAGAGCTTGTGATACAACGTTGGGCGCTGATAATGGCATCGGTGTAGCATTGATGATGGCCATTCTCTCTGACAAAAGCCTGCAACACGGGCCGGTGGAATGTCTGTTTACGGTCGACGAAGAAGTCGGCATGGACGGCGCTTTCGGTTTGAAACACGATTTCCTGAAAGGGAGGATTTTGTTGAATTGCGATTCGGAAGAAGAAGGCGAACTTTTTGTCGGGTGCGCAGGAGGCGCTGATTTAAACATTACTTTCCAATATAAAAAAGGAGCGCCGCTGATTCAAGGCGATGTGGCTGTAAAAATAAAACTGACAGGGCTGAAAGGCGGACATTCGGGGATCGATATCCATTTAGGTCGCGCCAATGCCAACAAGCTGATGTTCCGCTTTCTCAAGGAAGTAATCCGAAACTTTGGCGCACGTTTATCGTTTATCGAAGGCGGTTCGATGCGCAATGCCATTCCGCGCGAAGCGTTTGCTGTGATAACACTTCCAAATAACAACGTGGAGGCTTTGTGGGAATTGGTGGCGGATTATCAGGAACTGTTTCGGACAGAATATGCAGGGATTGAAACCGGTATATGCTTTTCGGCCGAAATGACTGCACAACCCTTGTCGCTATTACCCGAAGAAATTCAGGATGACCTGATTAACGCGATTGAAGGATGTCAGAATGGCGTCATCAGCATGTTGCACGATTTCCCCGGCACAGTGGAGTCGTCGTCGAATCTTGCCATTGTGAAATCGTCGAAAGGAATGATTGATGTTAAGATATTGGCGCGCAGCTCGTCCGAGAGCCGTAAGGAATCGCTTTGTTCTTCGTTGGAAAGCATTTTTTCGATGGCCGGCGCACGCGTCGAATACGGAGGAGCTTACGGCGGATGGCAACCGGATATCAACTCGCCGATATTACGCATCATGCAGGAAACATACCTGAAACTGTACGACAAAAAACCTGCTGTAAAAGTGGTACATGCAGGCTTGGAATGTGGTATTATTCAGGGAGTTTATCCTGACATGGACATGATTTCATTCGGCCCTGATTTGAAATTTCCACATTCACCCGACGAAGCCGTTCATATCGGTTCCGTTCAAAAAGTATGGGATTTTTTGGTGGCGACATTGGCGGCGATAGATTGAAGTGGCATATTATTTTTTTTGTAACAAATAAAATAACTATATTTGCAGTCGTTCAACATGTGTAACACAGGGTAAAGAAAAACCGGGAGGCATGAATGAAATAACTAAAAGGAGATCAGTTATATTGATATAAAATATGGAAGCAACAATATTGGATTACGATAAGCGCAGCCGAATAATGAAACGGGTTGTTTCACCTGAAAATACGGTAAAAAAGCGATATGAGAGCATGTTTGGTAAAAAGGACACATATACCGACAACGAAATTTTTGTATTTAATTCCATGCGTAACGTTCTGAGAATATTAGATCACGATGAGAATTAAGCAGCGTGATATTGTACATGTAGAGTTTCTTTTCCCAGATGGAAAGGATTGTTTTTTATGCTTTGTTCTGTTCGCACAAATGATACACCATATTACTGAAAATGAAAACGATGCGTACATCCGAATCAAGGGTGCCCGTGTCAATAATCTGAAAAATATAGATGTTACTATTCCCCGCGACCGGTTTGTTGTGATAACCGGTTTGTCGGGAAGCGGAAAATCGTCGTTGGCGTTCGATACATTATATGCAGAGGGGCAACGGAGGTATGTAGAAAGCCTGTCGTCGTATGCACGTCAGTTTCTCGGACGAATGAACAAGCCCGAATGTGACTATATCAAAGGTATACCACCGGCTATTGCTATCGAACAAAAGGTAAATGTGCGGAATCCGCGTTCGACGGTTGGTACTTCGACAGAGATATATGAATATATACGGCTGTTGTATGCACGGATAGGGAAAACTATCTCGCCGGTTTCGGGGCAGGAGGTAAAAAAACATCAGGTCAGTGATGTAGTAAATAAAGCGTTAAGTTATCCGGAAGGGACACGGTTTACGATTTATGCGCCTGTCGTCCTGCCTGAAGGACGAAGTATGAAAGAACAGTTGGAAATACTTCAGAAAGAGGGATATACGCGGGTTGAAATAGAGGGGAATGTGTGTCGTATCAATGAGGTGTTGGAAAATAAGCCTCCCCTAACCCCTCCAAAAGAGGGGGATTTGAATACTGAAGAAAACATCCCCCTGCTCCCTTCAAAGGGGGATAGAGCATACAACATCTCCCAGCCCCCTTCAAAGGGGGATATAGATCGCGAAGTTGACCTTGTGATCGACCGGTTACAGATAACAGACGATAAATTACTGAAAAACAGAATAGCAGATTCGGTCGAAACGGCATTTTTCGAAGGGCATGATGTTTGCCGGTTGAAAGTTTATTTGCCGGATAAAACGGAAGTAACCGAATTTTCCAAAAAATTTGAAGCCGATGGGTTGGCGTTTGAAGAGCCAACGGATTTGATGTTCAATTTTAACAACCCTGTCGGCGCTTGTCCTGTTTGCGAAGGGTTTGGCAAAGTATTGGGGATAGACGAAAATTTAGTCATCCCCGACAAGAGTTTATCGGTCTATGAGGGTGCCGTTGCCTGTTGGCGTGGCGAGGTGATGAACGAATGGTGGCGTTGTTTTATTAACGGCAGCGCCCGCTATGATTTTCCGATACACCGTGCTTATTATGATCTGACAGAGGAAGAAAAGCATCTTTTGTGGCATGGCACAGATGGACTAAAAGGGATTGACGCTTTCTTTGCTTTTGTCGAGGAGAACCTGTTTAAAATCCAGTTCCGGGTGATGCAGGCGCGTTACAGAGGGAAGACAATCTGTCCGTCGTGCAAAGGTGGACGGCTAAGACACGGTGCGCAGTATGTAATGGTAGGCGGCGTGACAATATCGAAATTAGTAACGATGCCTGTCAGCGAATTGAAAGACTTTTTTGCCAAACTTGAACTGAATGAAACAGATGCAGCCATAGCCAAACGATTGTTGACAGAGATAAACAACCGATTGCAGTTCCTGCTCGATGTCGGCCTTGACTATCTGACGCTCGACCGTCTGTCGTCAACTCTTTCAGGCGGTGAAAGCCAGCGTATCAATCTGGCTACTTCGCTGGGCAGCAGTCTTGTCGGTTCGCTGTATATCCTCGACGAACCGAGTATTGGGCTTCATTCACGCGACACGGAGTTGCTTATCAACGTATTGCGTCAACTGCAGGCGCTTGGCAATACAGTTGTTGTGGTTGAACATGACGAAGAAATCATCCGAAGCGCCGATTATATCATTGATATCGGCCCGGATGCTGGCCGTCTGGGAGGCGAGATCGTTTATCAGGGACCTGTCAATCAGCTTCAACCCGCGAGCGATAGCCATACCGTGCGTTACCTGACCGGAAACGAAACTATACATGCCCCTGTTTTGCTCCGCCCATGGAATCAATATATCGAAATCAAAGGAGCACATCACAATAACCTGAAGCGGATTGATGTGAAATTTCCGTTGAATGTGATGACCGTAGTTACCGGCGTAAGCGGTTCGGGTAAGAGTTCGCTTGTGCGTGATATTCTCTATGACGGCGTGAGGCGATTGCTCGACAATGCCCCGTCAGGCGTTGATTGTAAAGAGATAACCGGCGATGTTAAAAAAATATATTCCATTGAATACATCAACCAAAATTCCATCGGTAAAAGTTCGCGTTCCAATCCGGTAACGTATATCGGCGCTTACGACGAAATCCGAAAGCTTTTTTCCGAACGACCTTTGTCTAAACAGATGGGTTATTCACCGGCATTCTTTTCGTTCAACAAAGAAGGCGGCCGTTGTGAAGAATGTAAGGGAGAAGGTAAAATCACGGTTGAGATGCAATTTATGGCCGATATCACACTCGAATGTGATGTGTGTCACGGCAAACGCTTTCAGCAGGATTTGCTGGAAGTCGAATTTCACGGAGCCAATATTTACGATATGCTCGAAATGACGGTGAATCAGGCTATCGAATTTCTAAACGCCCATGCCGATTCACAAACACGCAAGATTGTGAGGAGGTTAAAACCTTTGCAGGATGTTGGCTTGGGTTATATCAAGTTGGGTCAAACGTCTTCGACGTTGTCAGGAGGCGAAAACCAGCGGGTAAAATTAGCTTACTATCTCGGGCAGGAAAAACAGGAACCGGCGATGTTTATTTTCGACGAACCTACTACCGGACTGCACTTTCACGATATAAAAACCTTGCTAAACGCTTTCCGGGCGCTGATAACCAAAGGCCATACAATCGTAATTATCGAACATCACTTAGATGTAATCAAATGTGCCGATTATATTATCGACTTAGGCCCCGAAGGCGGTAATAAAGGTGGATATTTGGTTTGTACAGGCACACCACAGGAAATAGCCGCCTGCGAGTCGTCGTATACGGGGCGGTATTTAAGCATTAAGAAGTAGAAAACCCCTACATATCATCTATTGCCAAACAACAAGTATCTATCTCATAATTAGGTAAAACAATTTGTCTGAGTCGTTCGACTTTCCCGGCAAATATAGTCGGACGAAAGCGATCTTTTTGTCGCTTGACTTCTACTGCCAAAGCTTTATTTTTTTCCAACGATAATGCAACAATATCAATTTCGTTCAGATTTCCCTTTAATTCCCACCATGAGCCGATTTCACGATACAAACCGCTTTCAGCCAATTTTGTGCGAAAATAGTATTCTAATAATTTGCCGGAAAAAATGGTGTAATCTGCTTTGATAATATGTTGTAAACCAATAAAATTTTTAATCTCAATCATGGAACGGTGACGATCAAAATAGTTGAACCAAAATTGCAGAAAAATATCTGTAATTTCATAGCGAACGCTCTGTGTACCTTCTTTTGAACCTATCGGGCGTAGACGTTTCAATACGTTGTAATCTTCAATCAGCCGTTTTATTTGTCCGCCAATGCTTTTATCACCAAGCATTGCCATAATATCAGGTTGCGTGTTGATACCGCCTGAAACTGCGCTTAATATAGAAAAATATGTGCCATAATTTTTCCCGAATTCCTCAATTAATAAGTTTTTTCCCTCGTCGGTAAATGGCGAATTTTCACGAACCATAAATTCAATCATTTTATCAACCGTAAGTTTGCAACCATCGCATAAAATTTCCAAATATTTGGGAATACCACCCGTAAAACAGTATAATGCCAATAAGTCATCATTTTGAAATTCAGGATTGTAGTCATTGATGATTGTTTTTAGCGTGCCTGTATCAAAGGGCATGAGTTTAATGATATTGTCAGCACGACCAAAAAGCGGCTCCTTTGAGTTTTGAAAAATTTTGTGCATCAATGAATGAACAGAGCCGCTTAATATCAAATTTACTTTTGTCCTGTGACGGTATAAATCCCAAATATGCTGCATGTCACTATAAATAGCCTCGTTAATATTGAAAAATTCCTGAAACTCGTCAATAACAATATTGAATGATTTTTGCGTACCAATTTCCATTAAATACTGAAAAAGATTGCGAAAACTTGCAATTTCGTTCGGCACAAAAACATTCAACACATTAGAAATTACTTGCGTATATTCAGCACATAAAGCCGCTTCTGCTTTTCTGCCGACAAAAAGATAAACCGCAGGCTCGTTTTCGATTGACTTCAATATCAAACTTGTTTTACCGATACGTCGTCTACCTGTAATCACAGTCATTCGCGAATACTCGTTAAAAGAAAGATTTTTAATTCGCTGCAATTCATCCAGTTCGCTGGTTCTATTGTAAAATCTCATATACAATTAATTGTGTTACCGCCGTAACAGTTACGGCGGTTGCAAAAGTACAAATAATAATTAATATATTTAACATATTGTTGTATAATCTAAATATTATGCCTACTTTCGCGGCCTCAAACAGGCATAAAATTATACCCGGATGAAGGTATCGGACAAATATTACGATGAAATAGTTAGCAGCAATGGCGGAGTAGTGCGTGCGGACACACGAAAATGAAAATGCAAAGCAAAATGCGAAAAATTAAAAATAAAAATTGTATCTTTGCATTCTTAATAAAAATTTAATTAGGTTATCAAATATAATAAAGAAATATGGAAGCAGTAATAGAAAGTAAAAAAGGTTTTCGTTCAACTCTCATTCCGATACAGGAAGAAAAAAAATTGACCTGTGAAACTTTGCAGCACCAAAAACGCAAACAAAAACAACTTATTGCTGCAGGAATTATTGAAAAACCGAAAATCCTGTGGGGATTTACACCTGAAGAACGAGCGGAGTTTGACAAAGGACGCTCGGTAGATGAAGTATTTGATAATATTGCAAACAAATATGGCTTCTAAAAAAGTTATTATCAGCGAAATAGCAGAAGAAACTATAGGTAGATACTTTGAAAATTATCGTGTTTGTCTCTATGGGAGCGATTTGCCAATAAGGGCTAATAATTATTCACGAATGAGAAATGCCTTGGCCAATATTGACGCTTTTTTCGATGATATTTATGTGGAAAATAATAAAAAATACATTGAAATAGAAGACATTGGAATCATTGAGTTTTCTATGGAAGATAATCAATCTGAAATATTGATTAAAAACATTTATTTCAAACAGGCATAAAATTATACCCGGATGAAGGTATCGGACAAATATTACGATGAAATTTTCGACTTTGCAGGTCAATGGGAGCTGCCATCTAAGTGCGGATTGAAAATCATTGAGAAGGAGGGAAAGAAAATAGTGATTGTAACCGAACTCTATCAGGAGAACCCCGGTACATCGGTTACATACGCAGGCTATTTATTGGCGAAACAGATTTGTGAGCGTAAAGAAATCCTGCCTGATGAGATGATTTATTTAGAATGTAATCCGGACACCGATTCCAAATTATCATTCTACGATGAGGCGTATTTCGAAGTGACTTTTCCGGAAAAAAAAGGCGAAAAAGGTCGTCCGGTGTATCGCCGTTTAACCGAAGAGGAAGTCCAAAAACTATTTAATTCCTAATTACTTCCCTTAGAAAAGCCAAACTTATTTTTTTGCACTAATGAAAATCCCTAATTCTTAATTTTTTAATTTTTAATTCTTAATTAATTGTATGACCCCATCCTCTCCCCCCATAGAATATCAACCCGTTAAAGCTATTAAGCAATTTCAGGGAAAAAAACTGGTTGAGGCATTGGCTTATGTTTCAGAATATTCGCCTTTTTACAGGCAGATGTTCAGCGAACACAAGATTAAGGTTGGCAAAATCCGGAATATCGAAGATTTACAGCATATTCCTTTTACCGATAAAAACGATTTACAAAACAGAAACGAAGAATTTCTGTGCGTACCCCGTCAGCAAATCATTGATTATATTACCACTTCCGGTACATTGGGCAGCCCTGTCACTTTTGCTATGACCGACGCCGATCTGGAGCGTTTAGCTTATAATGAAAAAATCTCTTTTCAATGCGCGGGCATTGAAACCGGCAATGTATTTCAATTGATGACCACCATAGACAAACGTTTTATGGCCGGATTGGCTTATTTCTTAGGAGCACGGAAACTGGGAGCGGGTATTGTGCGTGTCGGCAACGGTATTCCCGAACTTCAGTGGGATACTATCCTGCGTGTTAAGCCTGATGTTATCATTGTCGTTCCTTCGTTTATTTTGCGTATCATCAAGTATGCTGAAGAACATGGCATTGACTATCGGCAATCGAGTGTGAAGAAAGCAATCTGTGTAGGCGAAAACCTCCGGCAACCTGATTTTTCTCTTAACCTGTTGGGACAGAGCATCCGCGATAAATGGGATATTGATCTGTATTCTACTTATGCCTCGACTGAGATGGCCACCTCGTTTACCGAGTGCCGCTTCGGATGCGGTGGTCATCATCATCCCGAACTGATCATCTGTGAATTGATCGATGAGGAAGGCCGGCAGGTTCATGAAGGTGAATACGGCGAACTGACCATCACGACGCTGGGTGTAGAAGGTATGCCGTTAGTACGGTTCAAAACCGGCGATATTGTCCGTTTCCATAAAGAGCCATGCCGGTGCGGACGCACCACCATGCGCATCAGTCCGATTATCGGTCGTATGAATCATTTAGTGAAATATAAAGGCACCACATTGTATCCGCCGGCGATTTTCGATGTGCTTGATGATGTGCCCTATATTGAAAATTATGTGATGATAGCCAGCGACAACGAATTTGGAAACGACCATATCCTGATTAAAATCGGATTGGCTGCCCAACCCGGTTTTGACGTGATAAAAGAGCTGAAAGACCGTTTCCGGGCGCGTATTCGCGTAGCTCCCGACATTGAAATATGTACAACTGATGCAATCAAAAAAATCAGTTTTCCCGATATAAACCGTAAACCCAACAAATTTATAGATAACCGGAAAAGTAAATGAAGGATACCCAATTTGACGACTTGCGCCCTTATAATCAGGAGGAAATAGCGCCTGCCATGCAACGGATTGCAGCTGACGGATACTTTCCTGTATTGGCACAATTTATCTTTCCCGATAAAGAGGTGGAAGAAGTACGGGATTTTGTACGGCAAATCCGGACAACACGCGAATTTCAAATAGGGATCATGTATTATTTCAATAAGGTGATTATTGAACGGTTTGCCGGATCATTTACTTTCAGCGGACTGGAATATTTGGATCGGGAGAAAAATTATCTCTTTATTTCCAATCACCGCGATATCGTACTTGATTCAGCCCTGATGCAGTATATGCTGTATATCAATGAGTTTAATACTACGGAAATCACCTTCGGCGACAACCTGATGAGTTCACAACTGATTATTGATATCGGAAAGTCGAATAAGATGTTTAAAGTAATCAGGGGAGGCAATATGCGCGATTTTTATAAAAACTCCCTGCATCTTTCGAAATATTTACGCCATACAATTACTCAAAAAAGAGAATCTGTCTGGATAGCACAGCGAGGCGGACGTACAAAAGATGGGAATGATATGACAGATCAGGGTATTATTAAAATGTTTTGCATAAGTGACAAAGACGACCTGATACGCTCGGCTGACGCACTGAATATAGTTCCGGTGGCTATTTCATACCAGATCGAACCGTGCGACATACTGAAAACACGCGAACTGTACCTCTCACTCAACGGAGCAAAATATGTAAAACAAAAAGACGAAGACCTGAACAGTATCCTGACCGGCATTACACAGCCGAAAGGTAACATTCATTGCTGCGTATGCGAACCGGTTAGCCGCAACGAACTCGAAACAATTGCATACAATCAGCCGAACGATTTTTATAAATCGCTCGCAACCTTGATCGACCGCCGCATCCACACAAATTACAAATTGAATAGCTCCAACTATATAGCCCACGATTTGCGTGCAGGAAAAGATACATTCGCTGCCCATTATACCCCTGACGAAAAAGCTACATTCATAACCCGTACAGCACAAATGCTCCAACAGCTCAAAGGCGAAAAAGAAATCCTGACGTCGCTTTTTTGGGGAATCTATGCGAATCCGGTGGAGAATCAATTAAGACTTACCGCCTCCCCTAACCCCTCCAAAAGAGGGGAATAATTTTGAATTTTTAGGCTTTCTCATCTGCGTAAATCTTTTAAATCTGCGTCGTCTGTGTGCAAAAAAATAAATTTTCAATTTTCAATTTTCAAGATTCAATTATTTTATCTATCTTTGCAGCCCGATTTGAAAAAAATAACAAAAACAACGATAAAAGATGAAACGTACATTTCAACCATCAAACAGAAAGAGAAAAAACAAACACGGTTTTCGTACAAGAATGGAAACTGCTAACGGACGTCGCGTACTTGCTTCCCGTCGTGCAAAAGGAAGAGCCAAATTGTCTGTGTCGGACGAATATCCGAAGAAATAAAGTGAACTTCCGATTTATTTCGGCATTTTTTTTGTTTGCCATCTATACCGCTGCTGCACAGGAATGTAACAATCTGATACTGGGCGCAGATCGTATTGCAACAATCCGAACAATACTCAGAGATAAACGCGTTGGATTGGTCGTCAATCAGACGTCCACGCTATCTGACTCTCAGGTACATATCCTTGATACATTATTTGCGGAGGGTTTGAATATTGTAAAAATATTTGCACCCGAACATGGCTTTCGTGGAAATTTGGAACCCGGAACGCATGTAGAGAGCAGCATAGATGAGCAGACCGGTATCCCGATTGTATCGGTATACGGAAGCAATAACCGGCCTTCTGCTGCCCAAATGAGCGATATAGATGTTTTAGTATTTGATATTCAGGACGTTGGAACGCGCTTTTATACATACATCAGTACGATGCATTACCTGATGGATGCGTGTGCCGAATACGGGAAAGAGTTTGTCGTGCTGGATCGTCCCAATCCCAATGATTATGTGGATGGGCCGATGCGGAAAACAGGATTTGAATCGTTTGTCGGGCTTGATCCCATCCCGGTATTGCATGGGCTAACCGTTGGCGAATTAGCAAGAATGATCAACGGCGAAGGATGGTTGCAAGCCGGACCAAAACATTGCAATCTGACGGTTGTGGAAATGCACAACTGGAAACATGGCGATCTGTACACATTACCTGTCAGTCCTTCACCAAATTTACCCAACCAACAGGCTGTAAGGCTTTATCCGTCGCTGTGTTTTTTTGAAGGACTATTTGTCAGTGTGGGACGGGGAACCGAATTTCCGTTTCAGGTGCTTGGCTGTCCGGATGAAAGAGGGGGTACATTTACCTTTACTCCGGTGGTAATGCCCGGATTTGATGTCAATCCGATGCACAAAAACAGGCTGTGTTTTGGCGTTGATTTGCGCGAATATCCCTTTGCCGGAGGCTTGTCAATGCAATTTGTGCTTGATTTTTACAAACGGCTCGGTAGCAGCGAACCATTATTCTTTACCCGTGCAAACTGGTTTGACTTGCTTGCAGGAAATTCATCCCTGCGCAAACAAATTGTGCTGGGATTTACAGAAGCCGAAATACGGGAGAGCTGGCAACCCGATCTGGAACAATATAAAACGATGCGCCGGAAATATTTGCTGTATCCCGAAATATTGTAGAGACGGGGCGCGGCCCCGTCTACCTGCCGTACAATTCTTTCCCAGAGGGCCAGAAGATTACATTTAATTCCGGATCGGGCATATCCGGATCGAGGGGATAAATGGGTCTGATGACACGTTTGTAAGGCAGATTGACCAAATCCTGATCGACGCCTCCGCGTGTGTGCGCCATTACCCAGTCGGCTTGCATGTCATACCACGTTTCTACTAAATAACCCTGTTTTACCATCACAATATCTGCCTCGCGCGGGTTTAAGCCGATGGATGTCATTTGTTGTTCCTGCTGGAACGACTGAGGCGCCATTGTTACGATCACAAGCATACTTCCGGCCTTTATGACAGCGCGTTGTTCGTTTGTAAACATGACGGTGCCCGACAACTTAACCGGCCCTTCGTGTATATTGTCTGTCATGGCGCCAACCATAGCCTCTACTTTATTGCCTACGCCTGCTTTTTGTGCTGCAGCGATCATTTCCGGACCCGGTATGGAAGCATAAATCAGGCTTTTACCGGTTGGAGATTGAAATTCGGGACGTTTGAGCAGTCGGGCTAAGGTCCAGGTAACCTCTCCCGACCCTCCTCCTGACGGATTGTCGCCCATATCGCTGATAAAGAAAGGTTTCTTTTTGCTGGCGACAGCCAAATCAAGACATTCATCGAGCGAATGAGTAGGCGCTTCGAAGTCGAATTGCTTGCGAACCGCCCAAAACTTTTCGGCGAGTTTTTTGGCAGAACTGCCAACCTGTTCTTTGTCATCGCCCACCACCATGACAACACCCTGGTTGCGATGCTCGTCCGCCCACGCATACCCGATCCAGATACCGGCATCCAACACACCGGGAAGCGCTTCGACTTCAGGTACCATGGCATAGAGCGATTTGGCAGGTTCGACACGCGTACTCGTCCGTTCGCCGGGAAGCAAAATCGGAACAGCTACAAAAGCCTTGTAGGCCGGACGTCCTTTTCCCGAAAGAAGACGATCGAGAAGGTTATAAGCGCCGCGGCGATGCGACCAGGCGCCATCGGCATGCGGGGCAGTACGGAATGTGGTGATCAGGTCGGAATAAATGGCTATCCGCGGCGAAACATTGCCATGAAGGTCCATCGTCGTCGAAACAAGGACGTCGTGCCCGATAAGACCGCGAATCCTTTCCAAAAACTCCCCTTCCGGATCATCAAGCCCCATCACACTGCAAGCGCCATGTATATAGAACCAGAAACCATCGTAAGGCATATTTTCCTTAATCAGTTCGAGCGAACGGCCAACTGCCGTTTCGTAGGCTTCACGCGTAATCTGTTGTGAACCCCCTGAAATCCGCGAAGCCGGAAGCCATACCGCACGCTGACCCATCATGGAATCCGGCCTTAAATAATTAAGACCTCTTATCACTGCTTCGCCTTCCGACCAGCGTAGCGTATTGGTTACAATCGGGTGAAAAGTACTGTTCTCAATAGCAATACCGGCAATACCGATACGCGGTTTTGATTGTGCAACCGCTTCGTTATAACACCATCCCGATAACAGACAAAGTGTCCATAGAAAAATTATTTTCTTCATAGTTGTTTATTTTTGAACGTCAAAAGTACTACAAAAAACTATTGAAAATTCAAATTTTCAAAAGATTCTAAGTTTTTTTTGTATATTTACCGGGCAAAACGAATATATATGAACAAGAACGATTGGAAAGAACGATTGGGGGTAACATACTCCACTAATCCTGATTATTCATATCAATATCAGGACAAAACGGAAGAAGATACGCTCCCTAAAGAGAAACAGGCGATACGTATTTCGTTAGATAAACGAAACCGGGGCGGAAAGACTGTCACTTTAATTTCCGGCTTTCGGGGTACAAATGAAGATTTAGCGGCGCTGGGGAAATTTTTAAAAGTTAAATGTGGGGTGGGAGGCTCAGCCAAAGACGGTGAAATCATCATCCAGGGCGATTTCAGACAGAAAATTCTGGAAATACTCTTGAAAGAAGGATACGGGAAAACAATTAAAAATTAAAAATTAAGAATTAAAAATGATGACCTCCCCCAACCCCCTCCAAAGTGGGATAAGATTGCTGTGGATGACCTCCCCCTGCCCCCTCCAAAGGGGGATAAAACTCTTAACTCTTAGTTCTTAACTCTTAACTCAAAAAATGCTTACGATCTATCGCGCATCAGCCGGCGCCGGCAAGACTCACGTTCTCACGGGACAATACCTGCAATTGTTGTTTTCGGGGGTCGACGTTCATGCCAGAATCCTGTCCGTAACGTTTACAAATAAGGCTACGGATGAGATGAAAAAAAGGATTATCTCGGAATTACACCGGTTGTCATCCGGACAACCGTCGGATTTTCTTTCGTTACTGATGGAAAAATATCATAAAACGGAAGAAGCGATACGACGGCAAGCGCACACCATTCTGATTCGTATCCTCCACGACTATTCCGGATTTCACATCAGCACCATCGATCATTTTTTTCAGCAAACGCTGCGCGCATTTATCCGCGAAACAGGGATCAACAGCAATTACCATGTTGAAATGGATAAAGACCTTGTGCTGGCCGAGTGTGTGGATAATCTGCTGGCCAACTTAGACAGAAAAGAAAGCCATGAACTGTTGAAATGGCTGCTGCGTTTCGGTGAAGACAAGGTCGAAAAAGGGGAAAACTGGGATTTCGGACGTGATATTAAAAAGTTAGCGAACGAACTGTTTAAGGAAAACTACAAATCATTCAGCAACAAAGTAGAAAAAGATATTGCCGACAAACAGACACTTACAGACTATCAAAACATTTTATTTGCCATAATCCGCGCTAAGGAAACAGAGGCTAAGCACATCGGTGAATCCGGCCTGTCGGTGATGAGGCAATACAACTTACAGCCTTCCGATTTTAGAGGCGAATCGCGGTCGCCGCTGTTTTTCTTCGAACGGCTTTCGAAAGGTGAGATGGACGAACCTTCTGCTACTTTTATCAATTTGTCTGATAACGTCGAAGCCTTTTATAAGAAAACAACAAAGCCCGAACTGAAAAACACCATTGAAGAAGCGTTTCACAACGGACTGAACGATTGTATTAAGCAGGTCATTCATTTCTTTACTAACTTAACAGACTACTATACAGCCAAAGAAATCACGCGCAATTTCTACACATTGGGTATCCTGACAGATATTTCAAAGCATATAAGGGCTTGGCGCGAAGAAAAAAACCGTATCCTGATATCCGATGCCAATGAGTTGCTGGATAAGGTGATAAACGGCAGCGATATCCCGTTTATCTATGAAAAAACAGGAACAAGTATCGATCATTTTATGATTGATGAATTTCAGGATACCAGTCGCATGCAATGGAGCAACTTTCGCCCGCTTGTAAAGGAGAGTTTAGCTAACCAACATAAAAATCTTATTGTGGGAGATATCAAACAGAGCATTTACCGTTTCCGTAATTCGGACTGGACACTGCTCGACCAACAACTTCAGCAAGACTTTACCCCACAGGAAGCGCATGGAGAAACGCTGAATGATAATTGGCGCAGCCACCGTTTGATCGTTGAGTTTAACAATACTTTTTTTAGCGTTGTCCCTGACCTCTTGCAGGTAAATTTCAATCAGGGATTGGCAACGTCTGCATTGGACGACGACCGCAAAGCCATGTACAATTCAAGCATCAAATCAGCATACGCGCTTTGTTCTCAAAATGTTTCACCTCCTCATCAGTCAAGCGACGGCCATGTCCGCATCGAATTTTTGCCCGACAATGACGAATCTTCCTGGAAACAGGAAGCCATGAATCGCCTCCCGCACCTGATTGAAAAATTACAGGACCAGGGGTATGCTTTACAGGATATTGCCATCCTTGTGCGCACAAAAGCGCATGGCGTCGATGTGGCAGATACACTGCTTGCTTACAAAGCGAATCACCCCGATTCCTCATGGAAATACGATATTATTTCGGAAGATGCCTTGATGATAGCCAATGCATACAGTGTGCGTTTTATTGTCAGCATGTTGACTTACCTGAACCATCCTCACGACCCGACGCTTAAGAAAGTAGCTTTAGCGACTTATCATACCATGTGTTTAAAATCTCAAACCGGAAAAAATGCGTCTCTACTATGCGGGGAGATGTTATCCGATTTTCAGGATGTTACCATCCGGGCAATGAAAACCCTTTCACAACGCTCATTTTATGAAACGGTCGAAGGTATTTACCGGCATTTCAGAGCCGATTTTCCCGAAAACGAACAAGCGTATATACAGGCCTTTTTTGATGTTGTGGCTGCTTTTTCTGAAAAAGAACCGGCCGATACCGACAAGTTTCTCCAATGGTGGAAAGAATTTGGCGATAAAGAAAAAATCACTACGCCCGATACCCAAAATGCCATCCGTATCTTAACGATTCATAAATCGAAAGGGCTTGGATTTAAAGTGGTTATCGTTCCGTTTTGTGACTGGGACATGGATAACACAAACAATGCACTACATAGTACAATTGTATGGTGTCATCCCCTGAAAGCGCCTTTCAACAAACTGCAGGTTGTTCCGGTCACTTATTCCACTGCGCTGAGTAAGACGCATTTTGCTGAAAATTATTACCATGAAAAACTGCATGCATACATTGATAACCTGAATGCACTGTATGTAGCCTTCACACGGGCAAAAGAGGAATTAATCATTTTCACGCCTAATGATGAAGTAAAACGCAGAAAAGAAGTAGCTAAACTGATCAGCAATGCGTTGCAGACAGATTTGTCCGACAGTTTCAATACGGAAGATGGAATCTTTGAATGGGGAGACCGGTGGCGCCCCACAGCAATTTCCTTATCTGAAAGCGATGAAATACCGATGCAACCACTGCCTTCTGTATTGCCTGACGATCGGATCTATCTCAGGTTACATCGTAACGGAGGTTGTTACGACGACGAAAAACGAAAATACGGCATCCTGATGCACGGTATATTAAGTGATATCCAAACCCGGGACGACATCCGTAAAGCCATTACGAACAGGGAAGCAGCAGGCGAAATCGACCGGCGGGAGTCGCCCGGTCTGACCGAACGGCTCGAACAGTTATTAGATTTGCCCGAAGTTGCCAAATGGTTCGACGGTTCACTGCAGGTAATGAACGAAACAGAAATCCTCTATGGCAACGGCAAATCCTACCGCCCCGATCGCATTATGTTCGACGGCGATCAGGCATTGGTAGTCGATTATAAATTCGGCGAAACCGAAAACCCCCGCGACCGGCAACAAGTCAAAAAATACATATCACTCATTCAGGAAGCAGGCTATCAGCACGTAACAGGCTATCTCTGGTATATTGAACTGAATCGTATTGTGCAGGTATAGAATTTTGTTGTATTTACATGACTTTATTTCTGAGGCATCCAACTCGAAGGTCGTTATGTCAAGACAATCATTGTTGTAAATGGTCACTCATTACTCCTATTCTCGGAATTACCCTAAAAACATGGCTGCATGAATGGCAATTGTTTTGTCGTTGAATTGTTTGGTCTCTTCGTCGTTGGAAAGCAGAAACGCTTTTTTGAGGGGCTTATCCAATATCTCATCCAATCCAAAAAGATGCCTTGCATCATTTTGAGTCACGCGGTTTGCCATTTTAATTTCAAAGGCATAGTAATGGTCGGGAAATTCTATCAACAAATCAACTTCTACTCCGTCGTAGGTGCGTATAAAAGAAAACTGAGCAGAAGAGTGATTGTTTTTTGCCTGTTTATACATTTCGGCAATGATGGCGCTTTCATACTCGCATCCGGTCATTCCTCCCCGTTTGTGCAAAACCGCTTGCACAATGCCATGATCTATGTAATGAATTTTAGGCGATTTTGACATGCGTTTATGCTGATTCCTTGACCAAGCCGGTAATACGATTGACTGATAACTTATTTCAAAATATTTAATATAACGTTGTACGGTTTTTACATTGATTCCTAACTGACCGGCGATTGCAGATGCATTGATAAGATTGCCGGTTTGCAAAGCTAAGCAATGTTGCAGTTTCACAAACGGTTCCAGTTCACGAAATGAAGCCAGATCACGAATATCTCTTTCTAAATAAGTACGTACATAATTATTCAACCAGTCATATTTATCGTTTTCATCCGAATCATCCTCGCTAATGGCCGGGAAACCTCCATATTTCAGGTAGTGTGAGTAGGCATTGATCTTTTCATACCTGTTTTTGTCCAATAAAAACGATGGAGGATAATCGTTTTCTTCATGATTGATTAATTTTTGAAAATAGGAATCGGAAATCGTATCATGCCAACTTTTGGTCTGGAGTTCGGGTAATGTAAGCGGGTACATGTCGATAATAGTACATCTGCCGGCTAAGCTTTCACGTACTTTTTCCATCAATAATAATTGACTTGAACCTAAGAGAACGTAATGCGGTTCAACATATTGGTCGTAGGTTGCTTTGATACTTTCAATGAGCGACGGTACTTTTTGTATTTCGTCGATCAACGCGGCAGGATACAATTTCGCCCACTGTTGTGCTGTTAAATTCAAAAAAGTACTGCGTATTAACGGGTCTTCTACCGAAATATATACGTAGTCGGGAAATGTTTTTCTTACCAAAGTTGTTTTCCCTGTTTGACGCGCCCCTGTAAGTACCAATATCCTGCCGAATTTTGTTTGCGCTTTTTGTTGAATGAAGCGTGCAATTGTTCTATTTTTCATCTCTGTAACATTCATACGTTGCCGCTGCAAAAGTAGTATTTTTCTTATGAAATTCCAAATATTGGCGTAATATTTGGAATACAATTCCATTTTTTACGCCAATATTTGGAATACAATTCCATTTTTTTGCGTCAATTCGTGAATGTAAAGATTCTTTTTTTAGTTTTTACCCGTAAAAACTAAAAAAAGTTTGGTATGGGATTGATTGATTTTTGGGTTAGTTCTTTTTCAATTCATTACGCAAAGCGTCATTGGCTTTGTCGATTTCCATTTGTGAGGCAAAATTGTTGTGATAGATGTTCAATGCAGGTTCGTAGATTTCGGATAAGGTTGCACGTTTTTCTTCTGTTAGTGCTTGTACAATATTTAGCGTGATACCCAGGCTGCTTTTGTCGGCCAATCCGGGAGGGATGCGGAAATGAGTTGCCTGCTCAACCGTGTAGGCAAATTCAATCAGTTGCGCTTCGCTAAAAGCAGTGCCTGTAAAGTGCAGGTTAATGGGATTTCTTGCTCCGCCGGGGTTGGCTAACGGAATACTGACGGTCGGATAGCCGGCTTTGGCGCCGATGCCCGTTGTGCTTCCGGTGCGGCTCGTAGAAACAAGGCAGTCAAGATTGTATGCTTTTAACAGATAATCAATACCGTTATCTCTCGCATACAGCAGGTCTTTTGCGCGGTCGGCAAGGTATTGTTCTCTTTTCTCTTCGAGAACTAAGTCTGCGCACCTTTCTAAAATGGCCTGCCCGTAACGGAAAGCGGCTGAATCGGTTAGCATATAGGCGTTATTGAAATTGACAATATCACGAAGTGTTTTGATTGGAAAGTTTGTATCCAACGTCGCAAGATAGGCAGGCAAATCCTTTGCGAAATCATAATCAAAGACAATGGATCGTGGGGAAGGTGGGTTGGCGTCGGGGTTCTCAGGGTTATAGTAAGTCAGCGCATCGCCATTGGGCTTGGTAATAATTTCGACGCCGGCATCTCTCAGTACCTGCAAAACGGCTTGAAAAGGTTCGTAGGCGGCATTGTTTTCATCGGGAATACCGACCAAACCGATACGTTTGCCTTTCAGGCCTCCCAATTTCAGGCTTTGAGTATAATCCATGCCTGTGACGCCTGCTATTCCGATCCCTTCGGTAACGTTGTCGTTAGCATCATAACCGGCTAAGACACTGAGCAGTATAGCGACATCAGTCACATTGCGTCCCATGGGGCCTGTAATATCCTGAGAGGATGAAATCGGAATAACGCCATGCCGGCTGATAAGGCCTACTGTCGGCTTAATGCCGACAATCGAATTGGTGAAACAGGGACTGAGGATAGAGCCGGAGGTTTCCGATCCAATGGTTATGGCCGAGAGCGCCGCGGCGGAAGCTGCACCTGAGCCTGCCGATGAACCGCTGGGGTCTAATGTGAGGGTATCGCCCGATAACCGGACAGGCCGGTATGGATTGCGGACTTGTCCTCCTAAGGAGGAAAAGCCGCTGACCATATTGGTTGCGATATAGTTGGCAAATTCTGTCAGATTGGCTTTTCCCAGAATAATGGCGCCCGAGGCTTTTAGTTTTGTGATAAGGAATGCATCGTAAGGAGCATAGTTGTCGGCCAAAGCTACGGAGCCTGCCGTTGTCGGCATACCGGTTACATTGATATTGTCTTTGACAAGCACCGGCATACCAAACATGCCTTTAGCCACCTCCGGATCGGATGCAAAGGCGGCATCGCATTTGCCGGCTTCGGCAAGCGCCTGCGGACTGAGTATCCTGATTGCATTGAGTTTGATTGTATTACAATCATATAACTCAATTCTGTTGAGGTACATTTGAGTTAGTTCTGTATACGTCAGCTTACCGGCTTTTACCAAAGCTTGTAAATCAGGCATAGTCGCTTTTTGCAGATCGACCATAAGCATATCCATGGCAACCTGCAGTCCCAGACGCGCCACATTGCGTTGATCGGTTGAAGCAGTTGCCTCTGCGACAAGTTTTTCCGCTTTTTGAAGCGCATGTTCAACCTGTCGGACATATTCAGCAGGATAGCTGTCTAAAAAATCAATACTTTTTGCCTTGTATATCAGCGCTTCAAGCGACTGTTCAGGTACCTGAGTATAGACAGGCAGTTCAGTCACTTTCGCCTGTATTACATTGATTATCAAAAAGCATATAACAAATAAAAAAAAGTGTCTATTTCGCATAATATTTGTTTTTATTCTTATCTCTTAATTGGACGTCTTGATGGGGCGTAAGCATTACACCCCTACATAATTGGGCGACCGCAAGGGTATCCACCAACACAATTGGGCGACCGCAAGGGTACGCCCCTACATTCATAACTCTTAACTCTTAGTTC
>Ga0082212_10001018_pt1 | contig 41018 bp, 39 predicted proteins | sample TergutNt197P3_FD_71548 | JGI IMG/M metagenome (GOLD analysis project Ga0082212, IMG submission 71548) | Neocapritermes taracua P3 segment gut microbial communities from Petit-Saut dam, French Guiana - Nt197 P3 | ecosystem: Host-associated > Arthropoda: Insects > Digestive system > Gut ...
TAAACCTCTCGAGGTTTTCCCGCTTCACTGGGACGAAGAAAACCCTTGTCTGTTCATGGTTAAGATAATAACCGCTTGACTATCCCCGTATTATTTGATTGTATTATCGCGCAAACGTTTACTTGCGGCTAGCCCCGAGGTCAGCAGGATCAGCCCGCCCAGGTTCAGGCAGGCGAAAACGATGTAGACATACTTCAACGACCCGCCCGACTGGAGTACGAAAGCGGTGAGGATCGGCTGGACCGAACCACCGATCAGCCCCGCCGGCGTCATAGAGACCAATATGCCGGTGTAATCCCTATTGCCGAAAGCCTGGGAGTTTACGGTAGGGCCCATGGCTGAGTTGACCGGGGCGGCAAGGGCATATAGGAAAATGGATACGAACATCAGCGCCGGGCTCAATGATGCGTTTAGCAGCAGTACCGCCGTGCCCAGGATAAAAGCTATGTGCATATAGTACATATAGATGCGGTTGCCCATCTTTTGCGAAATGAAGCCGCTCATGATCGTAGCCGCCGCGCCGATGAACATCATCAGACTGGTGTAGCGGGAGGCCGTGAGGACGCTCATGCCTTCTCCCGTCAGAAAGGTCGCTACATTGCTTTTGCTACCGCCCACAGACATGGGGGATAGGATCAGGCCGCCAAATATCAGCCAGTAGGCTAAGGTTTTCCGCGCTTCGGATACCGTGAGCCCGCCTGCGGCGTCCGCCCCTGCCGACTGCGTAGGCATTGCCACCTGCTGCTGCTTGGCGCCGGACGGGGCTTCCGCTGCCTGCCCGGCTGCTCCTTGCTGTCCCGCTGCCTCCCATCCCAGTGGCTTCTGCCCCAACTGCTCCGGCATACGCAGGAAACCCAGGTTTGCGGTAAGCCCTATGGCAATCAAAGCGGCGCCCATGACCATATAGGCGACGCGGTATCCATATAGCGTAATCAGATACCCGGAAATCAGTTGCCACGCGGCCGTACCTAAAGCTGAAGCCCCAAATACGAAGCCAAGCACAGCAGCCCGTTTCTCGATGAACCATTTGCCGATGATGGAGCCGATTACGGCGGCGGAGCCGAATACGACGGTGCAGGCAGTGATGGAAGCCCAGAGCCAGTGCGCCCATAGAGTATGGGAGAAGGCAAAGCCCCAGTAGTGTATGCCGCAGGTAACGGTGGCCACAGTCAGGCAGCCTTTCGGTTTTAGCTTCTCGACGAAGGGCTGCGCGATGAAGCCGAGCAGTATACCGCCTACGGTGGAGAAGGAAACGCAAATCATCACGGAGCCCAGGTCGAAGCCGTTTCCTTCAGCGATAGGCCTGATAAATAAGCTAAAGGTGCCCAGAGCGCCTTGATTCATAAATAAAATCGCGCCTGCCACAGCAGCCATCCGGTAACCGGAAAACTTTTGGACGCCTTTTTCCTTGTCTCGCAAAACAGTCAATTCCTTTCGTTCGCAGCCATCTCGTTTTTGATTCTCTTTACCGTTTTAAGCCCCAGAGGAAGGGCGATGATAAACGTAAGTACTTCGGCTGCTGGCTGAGCGTACATCACGCCGGCAAAGCCAAGCAGCCTCGGCAGGGTCAGGATGAGAGGAAGGAAAAACACGCCCTGGCGGAAAAAAGCTAAAGACGCGGCGCTGATGAATGCGCCGATATTTTGCGTCAGCATTGTGCATAGCAGCACCCAGCCCATAAGGGGAAAGACCGCGCATTGATAGCGTAGGACCATGGCGCCGATGCGGATGACTTCCAGGTCGTCCCGGCGGAAAGCCGCGATGATTTTGGGGGCTAAACCCAAGCCGACAAGGGAAAATACTGCCAGCCCGGTCACGGCGACTTTAACGGAAAACCAGAAGGCGTCCAGCACGCGGTCGTAACGCTTTGCGCCATAGTTAAAGCCGCATACCGGCTGGAAGCCCTGCCCGAAGCCCAGGGCGACGGAGACGGCGAACATCATCAGGCGGCCTACGATGGACATGGCGGCTACCGCGGCGTCGCCGTAGGGGGCGGCGGCAAGATTCAGCGCGATGGTGGCTACCGAACCGAGGACCTGCCTGCTCAGCGCCGGTACCCCCGCTTTGGCGACCTCCGCGTATCTGCTCGCGCTTGGGGCGATATCCCGGAGCCGGATGGGGATGGACCCGCCCCGCCTGCATCCGGCAAGGAGCACGCAGAAGCTGATGGCCTGGCTGATACAGGTAGCGATAGCCGCGCCGGCGACCCCCATATCAAAAACGAAGATGAGGAGGGGGTCGAGACCGACGTTGATCACCGCCCCGAGGGTGATGCCCACCATGGCGTAGGCGGCGTTGCCCTGCAGGCGCAGCTGTTGGTTGAGCACGATGGAGGAAGACAAAAATGGCGCGCCGAGCAGGATATAGCGCAGGTATTCTTCGGCAAAGGGCTGTATGGTCGCGGTGGAGCCGAGCATGGACGCCAGTTGGGGAACAGCGAAGGAACCGGCGGCCATGATTAGCGTGTTGAAAGCCAGCGTTGAAAAGAAAGCGGTAGCAGCCATGCGGGAGGCTTCCGCCGTATCGTGCCTGCCGAGCAGGCGGGAGATGACGTTTCCCGAGCCCTGCCCGAAGAAAGCCCCGGTAGCCTGAATGATCGCCATCAGCGGAAATACCACGCCTACTGCCGCGGTCGCGCTCGTGCCGATGCGCCCCACAAAGAAAGTATCCGCCATATTATAAAAGGATGAAATAAGCATGCTGATGATGGTGGGGACTGCCATTTTGGCGACGAGCCGCCGGACAGGTTCCTCCGTCATCCGAATAAATTTTCTTTGCCTTTGTTCTTCTTCGTTTGTAAGCTCCGCCATATTGGTCCTCCGCCGACCGGCGCCTTGTTTTGTCTGAGACAAGGCGCTCGCCTAAATAGCCGTCAATAAATAAGTATAGACACGCGGCAATTAAAAAGCAATAATAATAGTATGAACGCGTTGATTGAAGATAAATTGAACAAGTTGCCGGCTGAACCGGGGGTTTACCTGATGAAGGACGCCGCCGGCAAGGTGATATACGTGGGGAAGGCGCTGAGCCTGCGGAGCCGGGTGAGGTCGTATTTCCTGGAAAACCTGGGGCAGGGCGGCAATCCCGCCTGGACCGGCCATATCGAGAAAACCAGGGCTCTAGTAAAAAACATCGCGGACCTGGAGTGGATTCTGACGGATTCCGAGATCGAGGCCCTGATCCTGGAATGTAATCTGATTAAAAAAAACAGACCGAAATATAACATCAAGCTTATGGACGATAAGGGCTATCCCTATGTTCGGATCAGCGCGGAGGATTTCCCGAAGGTCGAGTATGTGCATCATATCGTCCGGGACGGGGCGAGGTATTTCGGCCCGTATACTTCCGGCGGCGATATTAAAGATACGCTGAAGCTGTTGAAACGGATATTCCCAATACGGAGCTGCGCTTCCACCGCCGGATGGGGGCGGCAGCAGCGCCCCTGCCTGAACCGGCATATCGGCCGCTGCCTCGCGCCTTGTATGGGCCAGGTCGGCAAAGAGGCCTATGGGGAAATCATCCGTCAGGTGATCCTTTTTCTGGAAGGCCGCCAGGAGGTATTGTGCAGGACTATCGAAGAAAAGATGAACCAGGCGGCGGAAGAATTGAATTTTGAGGAAGCCGCCCTGCTGCGGGATCAGTTGAACACGATCCGGCGGGTGATAGAGCGGCAGAAAGTCGTTTCCGGTAAAGGTGAAGATTTCGACGTGATCAACTATGCCCGGGGCAAGAGCAGGGTCTGCGTCCAGGTCTTTTATGTCCGGGAAGGCAAGCTGCTGGGGCGGGAGACGTTTTTCCTGGACGGTGCGCAGGGCGGCGACGACGTGCTGGCGCCGTTTTTGCAGCAGTACTACAGCCGGGCGACGATGATTCCGCCGGAGATACTGATACCGGAGCGGGACGAGGGCGACGTTGCCGCCGCCGACGCTGCCGCCGACGTTGCCGCCGCTGCCGCCGACGTTGCCGCCACTGCCGCCGACGTTGCCGACGTTGCCGCTGATGCCGACGTCGCTGCCGAAGTTGAAGCGGGCGCGGATACAGGCGCGGGTGCGGATGCTGCCCGTGCCGTTGCAGAAGCAGGCGCGGCGTATGTCGCCGATACCGTTGCCGCCGACGCCGCCGACGTTGCCGACGTCGCTGCCGCTGCCGACGCTGCCGACGTCGCTGCGGAGCTTGCCACGACTCAGGCATGGCTTTCCCAGCTCCGGGGCAAAAAGGTACAGATAAGGACGCCCAAGCGGGGCGAGCGCAAAGGCCTGCTGGACATGGTCGGCAAAAACGCCCGGGACTTGTTACTGCAAACGGAGCAACATGAAGGCGCGTCAGGCGACCGCTATGAACGGGGTCTGCGGGAATTACAGGAAGCCCTCGACCTGGAAGCGCCGCCCCACCGTATGGAGTGTTATGATATTTCCCATATATCCGGTACCGAAACAGTCGCTTCCATGGCGGTCGCCATCGACGGGCGGCCCAAGCCCGAGCTATTCCGGCGCTTTAAAATCAAAAGCGTCGACGGCAACGACGATTTCGCTTCCATGGCGGAAGTCATCCTGCGGCGCTTCGGCAAGGAACGCCGGCAGGACGAAAAGTTCGGCGCTTTGCCGGATCTGGTCGTCATCGACGGGGGCAAAGGCCAACTATCGTCGGCCCGTTCCATCATGGAACTCCTGGACGTCGGCTATATCGCGGCTGTCGGGCTGGCTAAGCAATTTGAATGGATATACAAACCGGAGCAGTCCGACCCGATTATACTCGATCAGAAGTCCCCGGCTATCCATATCCTGCAACAGATACGGGATGAAGCCCACCGTTTCGCCATTACTTACCATCGGCTGCTCAGGGGCAAACGTAATCTTACCTCAGCCCTGGACGAGATCCCGGGGCTGGGGCCGAAGGGTAAAAAGGCGCTGTTGAATCATTTCGAACTGTCGCTTAAAAACATCATAGCCGCCGACCGGGAAACTTTAGCAGCTACGCCGGGTCTCAATAAAAAAAGCGCCGAAGCCGTCTACGATTGGTTCCATCCCCAGGAATGAAATTCGTTGCAGCTATTTATCATATAGCAGGCTTTTTGAATCTGATTGCCGGGAATCTTGTATATCATCGATAAAAACCGTATTGTTCTCAATTTGATATACAATGAGGTAACGCTCATTAGATACCAGGTAGCGATATTTGCCGCCGGGTAGATATGGACGATTATATACAGGGTTTCGATACGGCATTGATTCAAGTGAACGCATATCCTTAATCAAGTCGTCTAATAGCCGCGTTGCCGCACGCTCACTCACCCGCGCAACAAATTCAATGTGTTCATACATTCTGTCATTAGCGGCGGGGTCGATGACGACATTGAATTTAGGCTCGTCATGCGCCATGTTGATTGGCTCCCGCTTTAACTGCTTTACGCATATTCGTCTCGAATTCGTCGATGGAATATCCTCTTGTCCCTTCTTGCCGCGCCTTTTCGGCAGCAAGGAGACGAGCGGCTGCGGCTAAGTCTTCCTCGCGCCTGTTATACGTATCCAGATCCATGATAACCATGTCCCCTTCACCGTTACGCGTGAGAAAAACAGGTGTTTTCGTCGCGCGGCATATCTCGGCAATACTATTGTAGTTTTTACGTATTTCGGTAGATGGTTTTATAATAAGAGCCATAAGGTTACCTCCGCATTTTTATTGGTAGGTATATTATACCCTAATAAGATACATAATTCAATGATTTACAGACGATATAAATATACGTTTAGGAGGCTACTTTGATAAGGGCAAACCTGAAAAACAAAGGAGAAAGCATATCGGGCAGAGCTTATTCAACAGAGCCAAAGAGTACGCATAAGAAATCAATGCGGATCACCTTGAATTTACATCTGGGCTTTCAATCAAAATGCCAGGTATTTTTTTGAGCGTCAAGGGATGTCCGTACGGATAAGTCGTATGGAAATGATCCTCGAGTAGGATACTGCATATATTATGAAATGATATTCTGCGCAATGTATTGACAATGCGCGGAAAAGTGTTACACTATTCTATATAATATTACTGATAGAAAGGCGGTTATCCCATGGCTGAAACAACTAACCTGAATATACGGATAGATAAAGAACTGAAAGAGCAGGCCGAAGTTTTTTTTAATGAATTAGGCTTGAATATGTCTTCAGCTTTCAACATATTTGTCCGCCAATCATTAAGGCAGGGGAAAATACCATTTGAATTATCCATTATTGCCGACCCGTTTTATAGCGCTGCGAATATGACCGTATTAAGAAGGTCTATCCAAGAAGCAAACGAAGGAAAATTCATTCGAAAAACTCTTAACGAGTTAAGGGCGATAGAAGAATGAACGTCAATTTTACTGAAACGGGTTGGGGAGACTATGTTTCCTGGATAAGTCAGGATAAAAAGACGATAAGACGTATCAACAATCTGATCGAGGATATTGAGCGAAACGGACACGACGGTATCGGAAAGCCGGAACCGCTGCGAAATGATTTATCCGGGTGGTGGTCGCGCCGTATTGATGATCATAATCGCTTAGTATATAGGATAGTTGATGATAATGCTGTTGAAATAGCTCAATGTAAAGGGCATTATGGAGATAAATAAATCCCCTCTTTCCATCATATTAGCCGTCTTAGTGTTGCTCCTGTCCGCGGCTCCGGCTCATGCGTCAGCGGCGGCCCCGGCGCGGGCGAAGGGGTTGATATTCCGCCCTGAAAGCGCGACCTTTGAAGCGCTTTCTATAGAATATACCGGGGACGTCGCCCTGGTCCCGTTCAGAACGACCTTTGAAAGCCTGGGCTTTCATGTGTCCTGGGACGAACAGCGCCAAACCCTTGACGCGTGGAAAGAAATCCGGCATATACGCGCGGGGATCGGCTCAGCGTCTGCTGTCGTCGACGGGGAAACGCTGGAAATGGAAGCCCCGTGCTTGTTCATCGAAAGCGTCGCGTACGCCCCCTTGAGCTTTATCCTGAAAGCCGCCGCGCCGGTGGTATCGGGGGATATAGGAGGGGATTTCAAGCTGTGGGACGCCTCTGTTTTCGCGAAGAATCACGGATGGGCGCTGCTCAGCGGCGGCCTGGTCGCCCATGCCGGCGGCGGTTTTCTCGGACGGACTTATTTAAATGTCGGAGAAGCCCTTGAACACTCGTATTCCACGGGCCATAGAGTGTTTGAGATGGATTTCAATCTGACCTCGGACGGAAAGCTGGCGGCCGTCCATGACTGGAACGGGTACGGCGGGCGCCTCAGCGCGGAAAAATGGCGCTCTGTGAAGGTCGCCGGGCTTTATGAACCGCTGCTCATCGATGACGTTTTCAGTTTCATGTTGGCGCATGAAGACGCGTTCCTGGTGACGGATACAAAATCCTTCGATTATAGCGAAGAAGAAACCATAGCGCAGTTTGCCGAACTGGTAAACGTCGCCCGGCTGGCGGACCCGGTTCTACTGAAGAGGGTCGTCCCTCAGATATACGACCGGCGCTGCTATGAAATTGTGAAAGCGGCGTATCCCTTCGACAGTATAATCTATACCCTTTACGCCTCGCCGGACAGCGACAGGGAAGTGCTTGATTTTGTCGCCGCCCATGAAGATATCAAAGCCGTGACCATGTCCCGGGAGCGCGACCTTTCCGGAGCGCTATTACGTAAGCTAAACGCCTTAGAGAAACGCGTCTACTACTTTACGGAAAACGACAGGGCGGACGTGGAGCGCTTTCGAAAAATGGGCGTACACGGCTTTTACACCGACTTTCTGACGCCGTGATAAGCGCCTTCGCCGCTTCAGCCATATGCAAGCCGTTGGATATCGTCTTGGGAAATCGGGGCATGAAATCCGCGCGGTAGTTGACAGAGGCATTTGACTAATTTATGATTAACTAAAGTGTGAATTAGTAAATGCGGTGAACTATGCCAAAGAAGAAAACATCCGTCGGCACGGCTAAAGCGATCAGAGCGGCCAACGCGGTCAAGCCGTCCAAAATCGTTCAGCTGATTAAAGCGCTCCTCATGATAATGGGAGCGGTTATATTCCTTGCTACGGCGGCAAGTCTATTTTTCGTCAATTTTAATTTCGGCGTCGTGATGCTTGCGGGCGGCGCTTTGCTGCTGATCCTGTACGGCTATTTTTTTGAAAGGCTGATTAAAGTCAAATGGCTGAACCGGGGCTTGCTCACGATAGGCGTATTATGTTTAGCCCTGATGATTTTTATCGGCGTATACGGGCAAGCTGATAACCCGACTTACCATGAAGACGCCGTCGTTGTGCTCGGCGCCGGCATACGCGGGGAGCGGGTCAGCCCTACCCTTGCCAGGCGTTTGGATAAAGCGGTGGAGTATCTGGAGGAGAACCGGGAAGCGCTTGTCGTGGTTTCCGGCGCCCGCGGGCCCCAGGAGGACGTCACGGAAGCTCTTGCCATGGAACGTTACCTGGTGGGCGAGGGAGTGCCGGCGGAGCGGATCATCAAGGAAGAAGCCGCCACGAATACGCGTGAAAACCTGGTTTATGCCAAGGCGATTCTGGACGGGATTTTTTCCGAACCGTATGAAATCGTCGTCTCGACCAGCGATTTTCATATATACAGGGCGTCCAAGCTAGCGGAAAAAGCCGGGCTCAGCGCGGCGCATATCCATTCGAAGACGATATGGCATGAGATCCCGCGGAATTACCTGCGGGAGTGCGTCGCCGTATGTAAATTCTGGCTGCTGGGGAAATGATACAGAGGAGAGTAACGCCTGTATGACGAATCCCGAAAATAAATGGCCGGCCGCCTGGCCCGCCCTTCCGGCCGACGAGCCCGATATCCGCCTTGTGGCGCTGGATCTGGACGATACGCTGCTGAACGACGACCTGATCATTACGCCCAGGACGAAAAAAGCCATACAAGCGGCCCGTGAGACAGGCGTAACCGTAACCATTGCCACGGGACGGGTATTTGAGTCAGCCCTTCCCTACGCCAGGGAGTTGGATATCGACGTTCCGTTGATTACGTTTCAGGGCGCTATGGTGGTCGCGCCCGACGGGCAGGTCATCAGCCACCGGCCCATGGACCGCGAAGTCAGCCTGGAAATCCTGGATTTCCTGCTGTCTTTCGGCTACCATGTCACGCTATATATCAAGGACAAGTTATACATAGAAGAAACGTCCCCCGAGACGGATCGTTACCGGGCGAGGATAAGGATCAATTTTAACGTAGTGCCGAGCCTGAAGGAAATGCTGGCCGCGCGGACCGAGGGGGTGACTAAGTTCGTCCTCATGGCCGAAGAGGAACAGATAAAAGAGGCTCTGGTCGTTTTCAGGGAACGCTTTGGCGACAGGGCCCAGGCTGTGCTCAGCAAGCCGACGTTTCTGGAAATCAGCCGTCCGGACACCGGCAAAGGCGTAGCGCTAGCCGAGATGGCTGAAGCCATGGGGATCGACAGGGGGCAAGTCATGGCCGTGGGCGATAGCCCTAACGACCTGGACATGATTACTTATGCCGGTTGGGGCGTGTGTATGGCAAACGGCGTGGATTCCGTCAAGGAAAAGGCCCGGTGGATCACCGCTTCCAATAACGACGAAGGCGTAGCGGTGGCTTTCGAGGAACTGGTATTAAAAAGCGCTTACCGGGAAGCCGATCCCGCCGGGGTAGATCCCGCCGGGACCGGTTCTAACGAAACCGGCTCCGGAGAAACGATGATAACGGACGGGGGCGGGATTCCGGACGAAAATCTCGAGATATGGATCATCACCGGTTTGTCCGGCGCCGGCAAAACCAACGCCATCAGGGCGTTTGAAGACTGGAATTACCTTTGCATAGACAATCTGCCTCCCGCGCTTTTGGCGGATTCGGTAGCCATGATCAGAGCCGCCGGCAACATCCGGCGCCTGGCTTTAGGCGTGGATATCCGCAGCCAGGTATTGTTTGACGGCCTGATGCCTGCTCTCGAGGAACTGGAGAAACGCGAAGGCAAGCCCAACATCCTCTTTCTCGACGCCGACGCCCAGACGCTGATTAAGCGCTTCAAAGAAACCCGGCGCCGCCATCCTTTAGCCTCGGAAGGTGAGCTTGTCGATATCATCCAGGCGGAGCGGGGCCGGCTCGAAGTAATGCGGGAGAAAGCTGACGTCATCATCGATACCAGCAATTTGAAGCCAAAGGATTTAATGGAAACCATGGAACGCAGGGTCTATTCGGGCCAGCGGAAAAACCAGTTTAAAGTCCATATCATATCCTTCGGCTATAAATACGGCATCCCCATGGACGCGGACTTACTGATGGACGTCCGTTTTCTGCCGAACCCCCATTATGTCGACGGATTGCAGGAACTCACCGGCCTGGACGCCCCCGTCAGGGATTTCGTCATGAGATATGAAGTATCCAGGGAGTTTTTTAACAGGTTTTCCTCGTTGCTGACCTATTTAATCCCAAAATATATCGAAGAAGGCAAAACCAGCCTGGTCGTGGGGATCGGCTGTACCGGAGGCCGCCACCGGTCGGTGACCCTGGCGGAAAAACTCCGGGATTCCCTCACCGGAACGGGATTCAGCGCGGCTATCCACCATCGGGATATCAACCGATAACAAGCTGCGTTTACGCCCACGGCCCGGCGGATCCGGGACGGATTGCTGCAGATGCGTATAAAAACAGCAAAACAGGGAGCTGAGTCGAATGGATAATCCTTCCTTTTCCGCGGGGGTCAAAGCCGAACTCGCCAGGATCTATCCGGAGAAAGCCTGCTGCCGTCTGGCGGAGCTGGCGGCTATCGCGCGTTTGGACGGCACGGTTACCATCGGCCGGGATGAAGGGCTCGGTTTCTATATCGCCACGGAGTATTCGGCCGTAGCCAGGAAGGTTTACCGGCTGCTTAAAGATCAATTCTCCATCGAAGGCGAATTGACGGTCAAGAGACAAAACAGGCTGAAGCGCAGGACCTTATATCATATCAGCGCGGCTTCTTCCGGGAAAACGCCGGAACTATTGGCGGCTTTGGGAATCATGACTTCCGGACGCCAGATATTGCCAGGCATAAAAAAGGAACTGATTAAAACGAAGTGCTGCCGCCGCAGCTATTTGCGCGGGGCGTTTTTAGGGGGCGGCTCCGTCAGCAGCCCCGACAGCGATTATCATCTGGAACTTACCGCCGGCAACGAAAAGCTGGGGGAGGATTTGGCTGCGCTGACGAACCGCTTCACAGGCTTGAACGCGAAGCTGAGCCGCAGGAAGCAATCCTGGCTGGTGTACTTGAAAGAAAGCGATCAGATCGCGGATTTTCTCGCGTTGATCGGCGCTCACGGCAGCCTACTGGAATTTGAAAACGCCCGTGTACTGAAGGGCATGAAGAACCAGGTAAATCGGCTGGTGAACTGTGAAACCGCCAATCTGGAAAAAACGGTCAACGCGGCTTTTCGTCAGGTGAACGGCATCCGCCTGATCGACGAACGGATCGGCCTGGACACCTTGAACCCTTCTCTGGCGCAAATCGCCAGGCTGCGGCTGGACAATCCGGAAGCCACCTTGAAAGAGCTGGGAGAGCTTATGCGGCCGCCCGTAGGGAAATCCGGCGTTAACCATCGTTTACGGAAAATTGAGGAAATCGCGGAAAAGCTGAAAGGTTGTTGAAAAATTAATCGGAAAATTAATCGGAAATGCGACTTGCGTAATATGTTTCCGCAAGTTATAATTTACTATGATAATTACCCCGCCGACGGCGGGATATAAACAGGAGGTGTACAGATGGCTTATTCGATCAATGATGAATGTATCAGTTGCGGCGCTTGCGCATCCGGCTGCCCGGTTGAGGCGATTGCCGAAGGCGACAGCAAGTACGAGATCGATCCGGCGAAGTGCAGCGATTGCGGCGCTTGCGCAGACATTTGCCCGGTAAGCGCCCCTCAGGCGGGATGATTCAGAGGGCGGTATTCATACGAAATAGTTTTACCCGTAGTATCTTCAGGGCGTCGCAAGGCGCCTTGTATTTTTACAGGAAGTCCCAGGGCCGCTGCTCATTAAAAGGAAAGGGGTGCTAACCATGACGAAAAAGACGATGAGGGATCAGGATTTAAATGGAAAACGCGTGCTGCTCCGTTCTGAGTTCAACGTTCCCATCAAGGGCGGCAAGGTCGGCGACGCCACGAGGATCACGGCGGAATTACCGACGATCCGGTATATCCTGGAACAGGGCGCCGGCTTGATTATCATGACGCATTTGGGCCGCCCGAAAGGTCAACCGGTGGAGGAAATGAGCGTGAGGCCCGTGGCGGAGTATTTATCGGATCAACTGGGCCAGGGGGTGGGGCTTATCCCTTACGGCACGGAACAGTCCATCAGGGAAGCCGCCGAAAAAGTGACGCCCGGCCGGGTCGCCCTGCTGGAGAATGCCCGTTTTTGGCCTCAGGAAGAAAAAAATGATCCGGATTTCAGCCGCTTTCTCGCCTCATTAGGCGATGTTTATATCAACGACGCTTTCGGAGCCGCCCACCGGGCCCATTGCACAACCGAAGGCATAGGCCGTTTTTTACCCGCCTGCGCCGGTTTTCTGATGGAGAAAGAGATCGCCTTCCTGCAAAAAGCGGTGGACGACCCGGTACGACCGCTGGCGGTGGTTATGGGGGGCAGCAAGGTCTCAGATAAAATCGAGCTCATTGAAAATATGGCAGGCAAAGCGGATTATCTCCTTTTCGGCGGAGCGATGGCAAATACGCTGCTGGCAGCCAAGGGATACGATATGGGGGCTTCGAAAATCGAGTCTGACAACATGATTATTGCCCGGGAAATAATGGAGCGGATCGAAGGCGGTTCATGCGGGATCAGCTATCCCGAGGATCTGGTCGTCGCCGACGCTTTCCGCGACGACGCCGCGACGCGGACGGTCGCTGTGGATCAGGTCCCGGCGGGCTGGATGGCCCTCGATATCGGGCCGGCTACGGCGAAAGCCTGGACGGCGATATTCGCCGAAGCGGGAACGATCATATGGAACGGGCCGCTCGGCGTATACGAGATGCCGGCTTTCGCGGGCGGATCCGCGGCGGTAGCCGGGGCTATGGCGGTCTCTTCCGCCACAACGATAGTAGGCGGCGGCGACGCGGTAGCGGCTGTGATACAAGCCGGTTTCGGCGAGCGGATGACCCATTTGTCCACAGGCGGCGGCGCTTCCCTCGAATTGCTGGAAGGAAAAAAACTGCCCGGTATCGAGATACTGCAGGACCTATGATCCTCTTAAATGAAAAAGGAGTGAAAACCATATGCGTAAACCAATATTAGCGGGAAACTGGAAGATGTATAAAACGGGCGCCGAGGCGAAGGAATTCGCGGCGGAGCTTATCGGGTACCTGAAAGAGCGGCCGCTGCAGGATAAAGTGGATATCCTGGTATGCCCGCCCTTCACCACATTGCCCGCTTTCGCCGAAGCGACGAAGGGAACAGCGGTTTTGACAGGCGGGCAGAATCTGTATCCGAAGAAGGAAGGGGCCTTTACCGGCGAGGTGTCGCCTGCGATGCTGAAAGCGGAAGGCGCCGCCTATGTCATTATCGGGCATTCCGAGCGCCGCCAGATTATCGGGGAACAGGATCAGCTGCTGAACGAAAAAATCAAAGCCGCCTTGGAATTCGGCCTGAAACCGATATTATGCGTAGGGGAAACGCTGGAGCAGCGCAAAAAGGGCGAAACCGCGAAATTATGCCGGAGCCAGCTCGACGCGGATCTGGCCGGGTTCGGACCGGATATCTGCGATACGCTGGTAGTCGCCTATGAACCTATTTGGGCCATCGGCACAGGCGAGAACGCCGGCGCCGACGACGCTCAGGAGACCATCGGCGTGATACGGCAATGGCTGAAAACCGCGTATGGCGACGAGGCGGGGGAAAAGGTCCGCATCCAGTACGGCGGCAGCGTGAAACCGGAAAATGTGAAAAGCTATCTGGAGATGCCGGATATCGACGGCGCGCTCATCGGCGGCGCGAGCCTTTCGGCTCCTTCTTTCTGGCAAATGCTCCAAGCCGCGGCGGAAATCAGCGGAGTCTGAAATACACCGAAAAACACAGAGTACCATTGTCACAACAGGTAGCATGTGGTAAAATGCCCCTGTTATTAATCGTTTCCAATATAAGTGTACAAATGTAAAAAAAATGATTATCCAGAAGGAGTTTGGACCGAATGTCAGTAGAAGCGTTATTTTTCCTGGTGCCTGTTGGTTCCGCCCTCGCGTTGTGCTTTGCGTTTTATCAATCCAGAACGATTAAGAAATACTCGGAAGGCAATGAATTGATGGCGAAGATCGCCGCCTCTATCCGCAGAGGGGCCGGCGCCTATCTAAAACGGCAGTATACGGGCGTTGCGCTTTTCTTCGGCGCTATGTTTGTCGTGCTGGGCGTCATGGCCTTTGCCAAACTGCTCACCCCTTTCGTGCCTTTCGCGTTTATCACGGGCGGGTTTTTTTCTGGCCTCTCCGGTTTTATCGGCATGAGCGTCGCCACCTCGGCTAACGCGAGGACGGCGCACGCCGCTTCAGAGAGCCTGAATAAGGGGCTCAGGGTCGCTTTTTCCTCCGGATCGGTTATGGGTTTCACCGTTGTCGGTCTTGGACTGCTGGATCTCTCGATTTGGTTTTTGCTGCTTAAATATGTATTTTATGCTCATCTTGCCGGCGATGTAAACGCGCAGATCGGCGCCATTTCTTCGGCGATGCTCACTTTCGGTATGGGCGCTTCCAGCATGGCGCTGTTCGCCCGGGTTGGCGGCGGCATCTTCACCAAGGCAGCCGACGTGGGCGCGGACCTGGTCGGCAAAGTCGAAGTAGGCATACCTGAAGACGACCCCCGCAACCCGGCCGTTATCGCGGACAACGTCGGCGACAACGTGGGCGACGTAGCGGGCATGGGGGCGGATTTGTACGAATCCTATGTAGGCTCCATCGTGGCGACAGTGGCGCTGGCGGTTTCCGCCGGTTACGGCGACGGCGGCGCGGCTGTGCCGATGATCATGGCCGTGGTGGGGACGGTTTCGTCCATCGTGGGGACCTTCTTTGTACGCTCCGGCGAGTCCACTGATCAGAAATCGCTGCTGTCGGCGCTGCGCAAGGGTACATATATCGCGTCGGGCTTGACCGTTGTACTGGCCTTCCCGGTGATCTGGTTCGCTCTGGACTGCGCCAACAACCCGGGGCGTATAGGCGTCTACGGCGCGGTGATCTCCGGCCTGGTCGCGGGCGTCCTGATCGGTTATTTTACGGAATACTACACCTCCGATATCTATAAACCCACAAAGGATCTGACGGACGCCAGCCTGACGGGGCCGGCGACCATTATCATCAGCGGCCTTTCGCTGGGGATGCTGTCCACGGCGGTACCGGTGATCATCGTGAGCGTTTCGGTCATGGTTAGCTTTTACGCGGCGGGCGGCGGCGCCGACTACGCCCAGGGCCTGTACGGCGTGGGGATATCGGCTGTCGGCATGCTCTCGACCCTTGGCATCACGTTAGCCACAGACGCGTACGGGCCGGTCGCCGACAACGCGGGGGGCATCGCGCAGATGGCCGGCTTGCCCGAGGAAGTACGCGACCGTACCGACGCCCTTGACTCCCTGGGCAACACCACAGCGGCCACAGGCAAAGGCTTCGCTATCGGTTCCGCGGCGTTAACCGCCCTGGCGCTGATTGTAGCGTACATCGACGAAATCCATATCAAAGACCCCGATTTGGTACTGAATCTCAGTATCACCCACCCGCCGGTGCTTATCGGCCTTTTCATCGGCTGCATGCTGCCATTCCTGTTCTCCGCTATGACCATGAACGCCGTGGGGCACGCGGCGCAGAGCATCGTGATGGAGGTCCGGCGTCAGTTCCGTGAGATTACCGGCCTTATGGAGGGCGTCGCGGAGGCGGATTACGCTACTTGCGTGGATATCTGCACCAAGGGCGCGCAGAAGGAAATGATCCTCCCGGCGCTGACCGGCATCATCTCCCCGATCATCGTCGGATTGATTCTGGGCGTCAGCGGCGTAGCCGGCATGCTGGCGGGCGCCACAGCTACCGGTTTTGTGCTTGCGATCATGATGGCTAATTCAGGCGGCGCCTGGGATAATTCCAAGAAAGCCATCGAGGGCGGCCTCGACGGCGGTAAGGGATCGGACGCCCATAAAGCCGCGGTCGTCGGCGATACGGTTGGCGATCCATTTAAAGACACCTCGGGCCCGTCGTTAAATATTCTAATCAAGCTGCTGTCCATGGTCTCCATCGTATTTGTGGGGCTAACCATGGCTTTCTCGATTTTTTAAATCATTGTCAGAATAAATCCATTGTGGTAATATATTAACGCTACTTATTCAAAACTTCTATATTTAAGGAGGCTTTATCAGGTAATGAGAATATTTTTTCTGGTGCTGCAGATCATCGCCAGCGTCGGTTTGATCGCCACCGTTTTACTCCAGTCGGGCAGCACCGCGGGCCTCGGCACGATATCCGGCGGCGCGGAATCCTTATTTGGCGGAAATAAAAAGGGTATGGACGAGCTGCTGAGCAAAGTGTCGATAGGCTGCGCGGTAGGGTTCATGGTATTAACCCTGGTTTTATGCGCTATTTAAAAGGAGGGTCATCATGGTAAAAATTGGCATCAACGGCTTCGGACGTATAGGGCGTCTGGCGTTTCGCGCCGGTTTGGAGAGAGGCGGCGTTGAGTTTGTGGGTATCAACGACCTGCTGTCCCCGGACTATATGGCGTATATGCTCAAGTATGATACGATTCACGGAAAGTTCCCCGGCGAGATCTCGCACACCGAAGACAGTATCGTTGTGGACGGCAGAAAGATCCGCGTATTTTCCGAGAAAGATCCGGCCGCTCTTCCCTGGGGGGACGTGGGCGCAGATTATGTGATCGAGTCGACCGGCCTTTTTACAGCGGCGGATAAGGCGTCTCTGCATCTGAAAGGCGGCGCGAAAAAAGTCATTATCTCAGCCCCGTCTTCCGACGCGCCGATGTTTGTCATGGGCGTCAATAACAAAACTTATAATAAAACCATGAATGTTGTGTCCAACGCGTCGTGTACGACAAACTGCCTCGCGCCTCTCGCGAAAGTGGTCAACGACCAGTTCGGCATAGAATCCGGGCTGATGACGACAGTACACGCTACGACGGCGACGCAGAAGACCGTAGACGGCGTATCGCTGAAAGACTGGCGCGGCGGAAGGGCGGCTTCATATAATATTATCCCCTCATCGACCGGCGCGGCGAAAGCCGTTGGGAAAGTTATTCCCGAGTTAAACGGAAAGCTCACAGGTATGGCTTTCCGCGTAGCGAATCTGGACGTATCCGTGGTCGACCTCACCGTCAACCTTCAAAAAGCGACGTCATATGAGGAGATTTGCGGCGCGCTGAAGAGAGCTTCCGAGGGTGAGCTCAAAGGAATACTTGGCTACACAGATGAAGCCGTGGTATCATCCGATTTCCTCCATGACTCCAGAACCTCGATCTTTGACGCGGACGCTGGCATTATGCTTACCGACAAATTCGTCAAACTCGTCGCCTGGTATGATAACGAATGGGGGTATTCCCACAAACTTGTCGACCTCGCCTGCTATATGGCCTCCGTCGATCACGCGTAAACAAAATCCATACGACGGGCTCCCGGCGGAAAACGCCGGGAGCCTTTGCGTCAGGCGCGATAATTTACACGCCTGCGAGGAGAAATTATCATGCATTGTAAAGAAGGCCTGATTCGGTTCATACTGACCGCGGCGGCCGCGGTGATTATCGCGGCTGGGTTTTGCGGCGCTTTAACGGCGGCTGATGACGCCGCCGGTATTGCCGTTGAGATAAACGGACGGGGTATCGTTTTTTCGGATCAGCAGCCGGTAATTATCGACGGCAGGACGCTTGTTCCGGTACGCGGAATATTTGAACAGCTCGGTTATGACGTCAAGTGGAATCAGGCGACGAATACGGCGACCCTGTCAAACGGCGCGAACGATATCATCCTTATTCTGGGGAATTCAATGTTCATCGCGAACGGGGCTCCTTACGCCCTCGACGTGCCGGCGCAGATCATCGGCGGCAGGACGATGCTGCCATTCAGAGCTGTGTTGGAGAGCGCGGGATGCGCAGTAGACTGGGACGCCGGCCGCCGGACCGTCATCATCGCCGCGGCGCCGGCGGGGAAGCCCGTATCGTCGTCGGCGATAGCCGGCAAGGCGATTTCCTTACGGGAAGGAAGCGCTTACGCTAATTTATACCTTGGGCCCGGCGTTTATCACGACCTTGCGGCGTCCATCCTGCCCGGCGACACGGGAATCGTCGTCGACGTGAGCGACGGCTGGTATTTCGCGGAATTCGGAAACGGTTTGATGGCTTGGGTAAGCGGCGACGTGGTTACGGTCAGGGACGGCGGATCGGAGGGCGGGGCGATGACCCCGAGGGATTTTCCCGCATTATTCTCCGGTGTATGGGCTAAGGATTCAGCCGACGGCGTTTTTACCGAATATGTCCGGCTATCGGCTACAGGCGACTATAGCGGTATATTTGTCAGCAATACGCTTCACAGGGAACTGGGGTTCACGACTTATTATGAAAGAGGTACTTATCGCGTCAATCCGACCCCCGACGTAAACCGCGACGGGACGATTTGCTATGTCGTCGACGTGACGCGCCAGGCATACGTCACGAACGGATACTATACGAACCCCGACGCGAATCCCGGCGCGAGCCCGGCTTTCAGCTCCTATCGGCCCGCGACGAGATATATGCGGATGATCAGCGATGAAGAATACCGGTATTGCGGAGATAGCGCGTATAACAGATATTATACAGCCGACGTCATGCCGCCCGAGAACTGGAGCGACGGCGTGCGCCGGTTAGGCGACGCCGCTTCCCAGGGGACGCCGGCGTCTGTTTCCGGCTGGCAAGTCCGGACAGGTGTGAACGGGGAAACCCTCACGGGGAAATTCAACAGAAACACGGGTTATCTTATCGAAGGTAAGGCGGTACTGCGGAGCGGGACAGTTTATGAAGGCGTCTTTGACCAAAATAACGGGCTGTTGATAGAAGGCTCGGCGAGGCTCGCCTCAAACGGCGCCGTTTATGAAGGCGCATTTGATAAAGACACCGGAAACCTGATCAACGGCAAGATGACCCTGGGGAACGGCGATGTTTATATCGGCGTGTTTGACCGGATAAACGGGCGGATGACCGAAGGGGAAGCGGCCCTTTCAAATGGTTCGGGACTTGAGGGGACCTTTGACCGGGACACAGGTCAATTTTCCTCCGGCAGACGGACGACAAGCGGCGGGAGCGTCTATGAAGGCGCGTTCGGCGAAGACGGCTACCTGAGCAAGGGAAGGTTCACAGCGGCCGACGGAGCGAGTATCGAAGGGTCATTCTCGAGAGGATATCCTGTATACGGCACGGCGCTGTTCGCGAAGGGGTATGTATACGAAGGTTCGTTCGACGGCGTCGGGCAGCCGCTTAACGGGACGCTGACGCTGGACGGAAAGCTGTATTGCACCTATTTAAACGGGGCGGTCCATATATCAGGGGCAGGCGGATCAAGTATAGGCCCCGACGGCGGGGTATACGGAAGGGAAAGCGATTCGAAGGCGGAACAGATCGATTGGTCCCGGTCGACGATATCCGGCGCAGGCGCCGAGAAAGCCGGCCGAAGCCGATAGCGCCGCAGGCCGGTATATAAATAATGTATTTTCCTCTTGCTTTCTCTGACCTTCTCTGATATAATGATATTAATGTCAGGAAAGGTCAGGTGATGCCGGTGGTTCGGAGTTTAGCCGGTCAAATCGAACAATATCTGAAAGATATGCTGGAAGCTCAGGATTATATCGAGTTACAGCGCAGCCAACTGGCAGGGATATTCCGCTGCGTGCCTTCGCAGATTAATTATGTGCTGAGTACGCGATTCACGCCCACCCAAGGTTATATCGTGGAGAGCAGGCGGGGCGGCGGCGGATATTTGAAGATCGTTAAGCTCTCCTGGGAGGATATGTCCGCCGACCACAGGGACGGTTTTCCCGCGATCGAACAACAAGGCATAGGGCAAGGCGAGGCGGAAGGCATGCTGCGCAGGCTGCGGGAGGAAGGCCTGATCACCGACCGGGAGTTTATGCTGCTCCGGGCTTTGCTGGACAGACAGGTATTGGAAAACTGTCCCGGGAGCCAGGATCAATTACGGGCGAGGCTGTTGCTGACGTCGGTCAATACGTTATTCCGGCTGGACGCGCAGTAAACGGCAATCCCGCGGACGCAGCCAGAACTCAAAAAGACAAATAAGTGACGCCGGATGCGGACGTAACCAGAATCAAAAAAGACAAATAAGTGACGCAGGATTTTTGCGTTCTGGCAAGGCAAGCGACGAATGTCGTGAGGGAGCGTACTTTTGATGGTACGTGACCGAGCAGACAAAGGAAGCGGACGCAGCCAGAACGCAAAAAGACAAGTCAGAGGAGTGGGTATATATGTTTCAGGGTTATACAGAACGAGCGCGTTGGCTCGCGACCCAGGGCGCGGCGGAGGAAGCCCGCCGGCTGGGCCATAGCGGCGTAGGCACCGACCATTTACTGCTGGCGATATGCCGGGAAAAAGGCTCGGTCGCCGCTCATGTGCTTCAGGAGTGCAAGGTGGATTACGCCGCGTTGAGACGGGTCATCGGAGAGATGTCGCCCCAGGAAAAAGTCAGCAGCGGTTATATGTATATGACGCCCCGGCTGAAAACGCTCATCGAGCGCGCCCGGGGAGAAGCCATGCGGCTGAATATGCCTTATGTGGGCAGCGAACACCTGTTGCTGGCCCTGGCTCAGGAGGAAGAGGGGATCGCTTTCCAGGCGCTGTCCGATCTTGGCATAAGCCCGGAGAGCCTGAGAAAGAGCATTCTGACTGCGCTGGGCGGGCAAAACGGATATGAGGCCTTAGCCGGAAAGAACGGCGGACGGGAAAGCAACACCCCTCATTTAGACGAATACGGGCGGGATATGACTGAGCTTTACCGCCAGGGCAAGATCGATCCGGTTATCGGCAGGGAAAAGGAGATCCAGCGGGTGATCCAGATCATCTGCCGCCGTACGAAGAACAATCCCGTGCTTCTGGGAGAGCCCGGGGTCGGCAAGACCGCTATCGCGGAAGGGCTCGCCGGAAGTATCGTGAACGGTAATGTCCCGGAAGTGATTAAGAAAAAAAGGGTGATCGCCCTTGATATGGCTTCCGTAGTAGCCGGTTCCAAGTACCGGGGGGATTTCGAGGAGCGGCTGAAAAAAGTCATGGACGAGATACGCTCTTCGGGGAACGTTATATTATTCATTGATGAAATGCATACGCTGATCGGCGCGGGCGCGGCGGAAGGCGCCATCGACGCCGCAAGCATACTAAAGCCGGCTCTGGCCAGAGGCGAGCTCCAGGCCATCGGCGCCACTACTCTGGATGAATACCGTAAATACGTGGAGAGGGACCCGGCTCTGGAAAGGCGCTTCCAACCGGTGATGGTAGACGAACCTAACAAGGAAGAGACGTTAAGCATCCTGCAGGGGCTGAGGCCGCTTTACGAAACCTTCCATGACGTCACCATCGTCGACGACGCCTTGAAAGCGGCTGTGGATATGTCGGATCGTTATATTACCGACCGCTTCCTTCCGGATAAAGCCATCGACCTTATCGATGAAGCGTCGTCGAAGGTAAGGCTTAGCTGCGATACGATGCCGCCGGAGATCCAGGAACGGGAGCGGAAGCTGGAGAAGCTGAAAACCGAAAAGGAATCGGCTATCGTCGAGCAGGACTATGTCAAGGCGGGTCAGTTAAGGGAGCAGGAAGTCGTACTCCAGCGGGAAGTGGAGAATTGGCAAACCAACTGGGAGCAATTCAGGCAGCAGCAGGGCAATTCCGTAGGCAGAGAAGATATAGCCAATGTAGTCTCGCTCTGGACGGGGATACCCGCGAATAAAATCGCCCAGGAGGACGCCCAGCGCCTGCTCGATCTGGAGAATGTCCTCCATGAGAGGATCAAAGGCCAGGAAGAGGCGGTTACCGCGCTCTCCAAGGCGATCCGCCGCTCAGGCGCGGGTCTGCGCGACCCCAGGCGGCCCATCGGTTCGTTCATCTTTGCGGGGCCTACCGGCGTGGGCAAGACCGAACTCGCCAGAGCCATCGCCCAGGCTATGTTCGGCGATGAAAACGCCATGGTCAGGCTGGACATGTCGGAATACATGGAGAAGCATACGGTATCCCGGATGCTTGGGGCGCCTCCCGGATATATCGGGCACGACGAGGGCGGACAGTTGACGGAAGCGGTGCGCCGCAGGCCTTATACCGTTATCCTGCTGGACGAGATAGAAAAAGCCCATCCGGACGTATTCAATACTCTGCTTCAAGTCCTTGAAGACGGGCGTTTGACCGACTCGAAAGGCCGCACGGTCAACTGCCGCAACACGATACTGATTATGACATCCAACGTGGGGGCGGCTTCGCTGCGGTCGGAAAAGAGCCTGGGTTTCATCACGGCTACGGATTCGGAAGGGGCATACAACCGGATGAAATCCCAGGTCCTGGGAGAAGTAAAAAAAGCCTTTAAACCGGAATTTCTAAACCGCGTCGATGACGTTATCGTATTCCATAGTCTGGAAGACGGCGAATTAGCCGCCATCGTCGACCTGATGCTGGATCAGTTGTCGGACAGGCTAAAGGAACAGGAAATCCGGATTACGTTCGGCCCCGAGATACGACGGCATCTGCTGAAGGAAGGTAAGGACCCGTTATATGGGGCGCGGCCTTTACGGCGGGCTATCCAACGCATCGTGGAGGACGCCTTGTCGGAAAAATGCCTGTTAGGTGAAATCGAACCGAACGCGATATATTTGGTTGACTGGGAAGGTTCCGATCAGGACGGCCAATTGGTGCTTGAAGTGGCGGAAAAACCGGAACCGATGATTGAAATCCTGACGGAGGAGCCTGTGGCGGCTAATGAAGGCTAAATCAAAGTATGTGTGCGACGAATGCGGTTTCGAGTCCGTCCGCTGGATCGGGCGCTGCAGCCAGTGCGGCGCCTGGGACAGCATGAAGGAGACGGCCGCCCCTTTGCCGGTCAAAGAATCCGCCGTCCATCAAAGGCGGCGAAACGCGACGGCCCCTCGTCAGGAGGGGCCTCAAACGTTGGATGAAATCGAACAGCCGGCTGTCGACCGCTTGGATCTCGGTATGGCGGAGCTGAACCGTGTGCTGGGGGGCGGGCTCGTACCCGGCTCTCTGGTGCTTTTAGCCGGAGATCCGGGTATCGGCAAGTCCACGCTGCTTCTGCAAGCCGCTTCCAAAGCGGCGCTTGCGGGAGAAGAGGTCTGGTATATCAGCGGCGAGGAATCTGTACAGCAGGTCAAGCTCAGGGCAAGCCGCATGGGTTGCGACGCCGCGAACCTTTGGCTGTGGGCGCAGACCGATCTTGAGGCGGTACTCGCCCGGTTGCAGGAACGGCGCCCGGATCTGGTCGTCGTGGATTCTATCCAGACCATGTACGCGCCGGATTTGGAATCAGGGCCGGGGAGCCTGGCGCAGATCCGGGAATGCGCCGCCCGGCTCGGCGCCCTGGCGAAATCGGTTCATCTGCCGGTGATCCTGGTAGGCCATGTGACGAAAGACGGAAGTATAGCCGGCCCCATGGTTTTGGAACATATGGTGGATACGGTGCTTTTTTTCGAAGGGGAACGCCATTATCCGTACCGGATACTACGGACGATGAAAAACCGTTTCGGCTCCACATTTGAAATCGGCGTCTTTGAGATGAGGGACGACGGGCTGGCGGAAGTCATGAATCCCTCGCTGGCGTTTTTAGCCGACCGGCCCGCTTCGGCGCCCGGATCGGCGGTCGCCGCGTGTATGGAAGGCAGCCGGCCGATGCTTGCGGAAGTGCAGGCTTTGGTTTGCCCTTCCAGCCTCGCCCAACCCCGCCGCGTGGTGACCGGCGTCGATTATAACCGGGTCAATATGCTTTTGGCTGTGCTTGAGAAACGCGTCGGCCTCAGGTTGGGGAATCAGGACGCTTACGTCAATGTAGCCGGAGGTATCCGCCTTCAGGAGCCGGCTATGGATCTTGCCATCGCGGTAGCCGTCGCTTCAAGTTTCAAAAACAAAGCGCCGCGGGAAAAAATGGCTGTGATGGGCGAAGTCGGGCTAGCCGGCGAAGTCCGTCCGGTAGCCTGGCCGGAAAAACGCGCCCAGGAAGCCGAAAAGCTCGGTATGATCCGCCTGCTCGCGCCGAAAGGCACGAAAGCGAAAGCGAAAAACACCGGGATCGAAATTATCGAGGCGGGGACTCTCATCGAGCTAATAGACTCGTCCTTCTGACGCGTCTTTTTCGCTTCTAATCCTTGGTATGATTACCGGGCCTTCCGGCAGTACGCTTATGGAAGCGTTTGGGCTAGTCATGGCAAGCGCCATTGACAGCGCTTCGTCGACTGTTTCCGCATAGGAAAAAAACATTCGTTCAGCCAGATCGCGCCCTATCCCCTCGCTGACCAGGATTACCTTATGGCAAGCGAGGGCTTTCGCCAGTACCTGAACCTGCCATTTATCGATTTCGCTGGGTGATACGGACATTTTTTCGTTAAGCTCGGCGATCGAACCGCAGGATAGTATCAGATCTCTGAAACGTTCGTGCCCCACATTGTCGGCGCAGCGCGCGACGGCGACGATGACGCCGTTTTCCTTTGCGACCTTTGCCGCGGCGTCTATCCCCTTGACGACCTGATACAGATTTCTGTCCAGGGGATAACCGTTATTTGACGTGACGACGATATCCGTCCTGACCGCGTCCGTGGACATCGAGTCTTCGACAAAACGGCAGCCGGTCAGATGCGCTTCCACCGGATCGCCGGCAAAGGCCGCGACGATCCGCTTATTTTTATCCAGCGCTACGTTGAGAATAAACTTTAGGCCTGATATAACTGCCGCTTCCGTACACTCGTCGTGGATGGGATTGCCGGTCAAGTTGCTCTGCCGCGCGTTCCTGTCGGCGATGTGCTCGGGTTTATGGTTGGCGAGTATCGTGGATTCGCCCGCGACCCCCGGCAGGATGCTTTTCCTGCCCCCGCTGAATCCGGCGAAGAAATGAGACTCGATGAAACCTTCCGCGATCACCAGGTCGCTTTCCGCTACGAGCTTATTCAAATATAATTCGTTTCCCGTGGACGTTTTTCCAAAATAGGCAAGGCTGGATTTATCACCGGCAACATGATTGATAATCCTGTATTTTCCGCAGATGTCGCTGCCAAACTGCTCGAGTTTCTCATCTTCCGTCATTGGGCGGTGCAATCCGGTGGCGATGAGGATGGCGATCTCATAATTCTCTTCAGGATAGCGGAAACTGCCGATGATGGCAGGGATAGTGAGCCTGCTGGGCATAGGGCGCGTATTGTCGTTTGTGATAATCAGTATTTTTTTAGCGGTTTCGGTTAATTCAGCCAAACCCGGCGAAGCGATGGGGCTCGCCAAAGCGCGGCGAAGGATGTCACCGGCGTCGCCCGGGATACCCGTTTCTTTAGACTCCAGTATTTGGACTGCGTTCCCTTCCGGCAACTGCAATGCCAGCGTTGATTTGCCGTATAGCAAATTAATTGAGTTTCCCATTGATCATCCCTCCGACGTTGCTTAATGGAATAATTTGATTATATCATAATAATTCCTGGAAATAACCCTTTTTCCTACGCCGCGCCTTTACACGGCCCCTTCATTCTGCTAAAATGAATACAATGGAATGAAAGAGGCGTCGCTCGGGCGCCGGAGGTGGACAGGTGTTTCTGGTCGGAGATAAAGTCGTATATCCTATGCACGGGGCAGGCGTCATAGAAGCTATAGAAAAGCGCACGATCTTGGGCGAAGACCGGGAGTATTATGTTTTGCGCATGCCCATAGGCGAGATGCAGGTTTTGGTACCCGTCCACGCGATCAGAGACGCGGGCTTGCGGCCGATCATCGGCCGGGAGACAGCCGACCGCGTGTTTGCCCTATTAGCCGAAGACGCGACTCAGGAGCAGGGTAACTGGAATCGGCGTTACCGCAGCAACCTTGAGAAGCTGAAAAGCGGAGATATCTTTGAGTTGGCCGCGGTCGTCCGCAATATGACCAGGCGCGACCAGGAAAAAGGCTTGTCCACCACCGAAAAGAAAATGCTTGATAACGCGCGTCAGTTGTTAGTCAGCGAGTTAGCTCTGGTCGAAGAGGTTTTACCCGAGACGGTAGCTTCAAAGCTGATGGTTTGCCTGGAGCAGCCGGTGGAGAGCATAGAAGAGATAACCTGAGCGGCGTTTGTCGAGGCGAGAAAAGAATAGGTATGATTCAAGCCGGCTTGGTACGGCTTTTTTTTTCAGTTGTTTCTGTTATAATGGATATATTCCAAAGAGAAAGGAGGTGAAACAATTGAACGATAAGTTAAACAAAACAGACAGGATGATCAGAATAATCATCGCGGTAAGTTTTGGCGCCCTTGGCTTTACCGCCGGCTTACTCTTTGTACTGTCGGGCTTTTTCCGGATAACTTTCGCGAACAGAGGGCTTTGGCTTGAGATAGCGACTCTGATCGGGGCGACGTGCCTGATGCTCGCGTTAGGTTTTTTTATTGGGCCATATCTGATTCGTCAGACAAAATGGTTGATCCGCTGGTGGGAAATCAAACTAATCAAGATTCCCGCCGCCGACCTGATGGGGGCGGTTTTCGGATTGATTATCGGACTTATAATAGCGTTTTTAATTGGGCCTAATTTATCCGGCATCCCGATTATCGGGCGCTTCCTGCCTGTATTGATCAGCGTGTTTTTCGGGTATCTGGGTATCTCTCTGGGGATAAAGCGGTCGACGGAGGTATTCAATTTCAGCAGATTAAGGAACCTGACTATCCGCGACCGGAAGAAAGGCGCGAAACCGGAAGCGGACAGGGGGATCAGCATAGAGGATATCCCCATAAATAGCATTCTGATTCCTGATCCGGACGCTCCTATCTCCCCCAAAATCCTTGATACCAGCGTGATTATTGACGGACGGATTTCTGATATCTATAAGACGGGCTTCTTGTCCGGGACGATCATCATACCCCGGTTCGTACTGATCGAGCTTCAGCATATCGCAGATTCTTCCGATACATTAAAGCGCAACCGGGGCCGCAGGGGCTTGGACATACTCAACGCGATGAGAAACGAAATGCAGGGCGACGTGCAGATCGTGGAGGCTGATTTCCCCGAGGCTTCGGAAGTGGACGTCAAGCTGGTTCTGCTGGCTCAGCAAATGGGCGGAGAGATTCTGACAAACGACTATAATTTAAATAAAGTCGCGGGGCTTCAGGATATCCGCGTACTCAATATTAATGATCTGGTTAACGCCCTTAAACCGGTGTTTTTGCCCGGCGAGGAAATGACCGTACATGTTATCAAAGAGGGCAAGGAGCAGAGGCAGGGCATTGGTTATCTCGACGACGGTACCATGATCGTTGTGGATATGGGAAAGAAATACATTAATCAAACGATATACACGATTGTGACAAGCGTGCTGCAGACCTCCGCGGGTCGGATGATTTTCGTTAAGCCGAAGTTCTCCGATAAACGCGTATTCGCCGAGGTTGAATCATGACGACGCAAACCCATACCGAGAGCGAAAGTCCGCGTGCGGCGGTAATCGTTGCCTGCGGCGGTACGGGCGCCAGATTCAACGGCAGCCTTCCTGATACGTCGAGTTCAGGCGCGGACGCAAAGCAATTCCTGGATCTGGCGGGGCAGCCCGTGCTGGCGCATACTTTAGCCCTTATCGAAAAACACCCCCGCGTGGACTTCGCGATATTGGTGCTGCCGGAAGGGCTGTTAGACAAGGGCAGGGCTCTTGTCGAGGGGCAGCGGCCGGATCGGGGGGCGCCCCGGTTTACTAAGGTCCGGGCGATGATCGCCGGCGGTGGAGACAGGCAGGAGTCGGTAGCAAAAGGATTGACTGTTTTGGCTGATTATGGCTGGCAGGGGCCGGTACTGGTACATGACGGCGTCAGGCCCTGCACGCCGGAACAGGTCTTCGACAGGGTCATCGACGGGGTTTTAGCGAACGGCAACGCTGTCGCCGCGATCCCGATGAGGGACACGGTGAAGCGGGCCGATTCGGATGGCGTCGTCCTGGAAACCGTTGATCGCAAGGGCCTCTGGCAGATACAGACCCCTCAGGGATTTTGGACGGACGAATTGATCGAGGCATATCGGGAAGGCCGCCGCCGGGACCTTAAGGTAACTGACGACGCGGCTCTGCTGGAAGCGCTGGGGCGTCGTGTTTATTTAGTCGAAGGGCATCCGGCGGGAATGAAAATCACCTGGCCTGAAGATATGGTACTATTGGAAGCGTTACTTTTATCGAAAAAGTCGTGCTGAGGAGTTCAAACTGTAATGGTTCGCATCGGCTTTGGTTATGACGTCCATCAACTGAAAGACGGTATACCTCTGATCCTTGGCGGGATAGAGTTACCCTGGCCAAAGGGTCTGGAAAGCTATACTGACGGAGACGTTATGCTCCACGCTATTATGGACGCTCTTTTAGGCGCCGCTTGTCTTGGCGATATCGGCCTTCATTTTCCGGACACGGATCCGAAGTATAAAGGATACTCCAGCCTGTCGCTTTTATCGGAAGTCGGAGAAATGCTGGATAAAGCAGGCTACGATGTGAACAACATAGACTGTACCGTGGTGGCTCAACGCCCGAAGATCGCCCCCCATATACCCGCGATGAGAGCAAAGATCAGTCAGGCCCTGGGCGCGGGAGCGGATCGAATCAGCGTAAAAGCCACCACGACGGAACATATGGGCTTTGCCGGACGGGAAGAAGGGATGGCTTGTTACGCGGTATGTACAATAATTCAAAGAAAAGCCCTATCGGAGCCCGTACCTGAGGCCTAACGAAAAACAAGGAGTGAACTACGTGCCAGAAATCTATATACACAATACAATGTCCGGAACGAAAGAAGCGTTTGAACCAATACAAAAAGGGAAAGTCGGTATTTATTGCTGCGGTCCGACGACATACAATCTTATCCATATCGGAAACGGCAGGCCACTGGTGGTTTTCGATACGATTCGCCGTTATTTGCGATATAAAGGTTATGACGTACTGTTTGTTTCAAATTTTACCGACGTAGACGATAAAATCATCAGCCGGGCGATTAACGAAGGCCTGGAAGCCGGGGAGCTGGCGAACCGGTATATCGGCGAATTCTTCAAGGACGCCGCCGCCTTAAACGTTTTACCTGCCGACGTCTATCCGAAAGTCAGCGAGCATATGCCGGAGATCATCGCTTTTATCGGAGCGTTGGTGGAAAAAGGCATAGCCTATCCCCTTGAGGGGGACGTTTATTATTCCATTGAAAAATTTTCTGAATACGGGAAACTCTCCAAACGCAGCAGGGAAGACCTGCTGGATGGCGCCCGCGTTGACGTGGATCAGCGAAAGCAGAACGCCGGCGACTTTGCTCTTTGGAAAAAGGCGAAACCGGGAGAACCTTACTGGGATAGCCCGTGGGGTCCGGGCAGGCCGGGCTGGCATATCGAATGCTCGGCGATGACGCATAAGTATCTGGGGGAAAGTTTCGATATACACGGAGGCGGAGCCGACCTTATCTTCCCTCACCATGAAAACGAGATCGCCCAATCAGAAGGCCGCTTCGGGAAGCCGATGGCAAAGTACTGGATCCATAATGGATTTATTACGATCAATCAGGAGAAAATGTCAAAGTCGGAAGGGAACTTCTTTTTGTTAAGGGAAATACTGGATAAGTATCCTGGACAAGTCATTCGCTTCTATCTGCTTTCCGTGCATTATCGCAGCCCCGTCGATTTTGACGATGAAAAGCTGGCTATGGCGCAGAGAGGGCTGGAGAGGCTCAAAAACGCGGTTCGAAACGCGACGGCATTTGCCGGTGAGGAAATGAACGCGGATGGGCAAGCCGATAGTTTTCTTACGGAAACAAAACAGATGGAAGCGCGGTTTGAGGAAGCGATGAACGATGATTTCAATACGGCTTTAGCGATGGCTTCCCTTTTCGATCTGGCGCGGATAATAAACGCTTACGCCGGGTCCGAGGGAGCGTCCGCCCGGGCGTTAAAGCAGGGGATAGAGATACTTGTAACGCTGGCTGATATATTAGGCATAGATTTGCTGGATAGTAAAACTACGGCTGAAGACCGGGAGCTGAACGAAGCGCTGGAGTCGCTCCTTGCGGAATTGGGGCAGGCAGGATACGAAAGGAAAACAATCGGGGAAAATATGGAGACCTTACTTGATCTGCGGCAGACGTTCAGAAGAGAGAAAAACTTTGCGGGCGCGGATCGAATCAGGGATACGCTAAAACTGTTAAACGTCGTCGTTGAGGATACGGCTCAGGGAACGCGCTGGTATAAAGCGTAACGGGAAGGGCAAGCGAGAGATGTTGTGGAGTTATCCCGTTGAAGACCCGTTACGCTTGAAGCCTCTGGTATTAGCCTATGTGGGGGACGCGGTGTTTGAGCTGTATGTCCGAAGCAGGTTGGCGGCGGGGGGAGACAAGGTCAACCGGCTGCATCGCGGCGCGATAAGCGTAGTCAGTGCGAAGGCGATGGCGGTGTATTATAAAAAGCTGGAGCCGTACTTGACCGAAGTGGAGACAGAAGTGCTGCGTAGGGGCCGAAATGTAAAATCCAGGCATATCAAAAGCGCGGGCGTCAGTCAGTATCACATGAGTACCGGCTTTGAGGCCCTGGTCGGGTATCTGTTCCTGTCATGCCAGGAAGAACGTCTCGACCAATTACTCCGGATGATACTGGAAGCGGAGGATAATCAAGTTGGAGAATAACCGCGACGGAAAACAAACGCCGGAGGATCTGATCTACGGGAGCAATCCGGTTCGGGAAGCGTTGCGCAGGGGCAGCCCGATAACCCGCGTCTGGTTTTCCCGTGAGAAAAATGACAGGGTGACGGAGGAAGTCATCAGCCATTGCCGTAAGGCAAACATTCCATTTAAACCAGTGGATAAACCTTTTTTAGACAGGCTTTGCGGCGGCGGAATACATCAAGGTTTTGCTGCACAGACAGCGCCGAAGCAGTATACGCCGTGGAGGGAGATGCGTGCAAAGGCGATGGAAGCCGGGCAGGCGCCCTTGATTATACTTCTTGACGAAGTCGAAGACCCGCAGAACCTTGGCGCGGCGCTTCGTTCAGCCGATGCGCTGGGCGCTCATGGCGTAGTGATCACGAAACACAGGGCCGCGCCGCTGACAGCCGGCGCGGCAAGGGCATCGGCAGGCGCCTGGGAGTATGTTATGGTGGATCGCGTCACCAATATGTCGCGGACGATGGGGGAAATGAAGGAAGAAGGGCTTTGGGTCATCGGCGCGGCGGCGGAAGCGGGCAAAACGATTTATCAGATGGACTGGTCCGGACCGGTCGCCCTGGTCCTGGGAGGCGAACACAAGGGCCTGTCCCCGCTGATCAGGAAGAATTGCGACGAACTGGTCTGTATACCTATGGAAGGACGGCTCAATTCCCTCAACGTATCAGCGGCCGCTGCCGCCATCTTATCGGAAATCAACCGCCAAAGGAAATTCAACTGAACAAATATAAATTAGATTATGCAGTTTTTCTGTGACGCCGTTTCGCGCCGCAAGTGGAGGGCATATGGAAGAGGAATCGCTACTGGAAGAAGAACGATATCAGGATAAAGAGTTAAGGGCCGCCGAAGGCGCTATTGAAGAAATAAGCGTTTTTCATGGGATGGATGACGAACAGATCGTAAAAGTCGCAGGTGACGGAGATAAAGCGGCCGAAGAATACCTGATCCATAAATATAAAAACTTTGTGAGGGCCAGGGCGCGATCCTATTTCCTCATCGGCGCGGATAAGGAAGACATCATTCAGGAAGGGATGATCGGCCTTTTCAAAGCGATACGCGACTTCAGACCGGATAAGCAGTCGTCCTTCCGCGCTTTCGCGGAGCTCTGCATAACCCGGCAGATCATCACCGCGGTGAAAACAGCCACCCGGCAAAAACATATACCGCTGAACTCCTATGTGTCGCTGAACAAACCGATTTATGACGAGGAATCTGACCGCACCCTGCTGGACGTGATTACCGGCACACGGATCACCGATCCGGAGGAACTGATTATCAGTAGGGAGGAATTCAACGATATCGAGGGAAAAATGGGCGAGATACTGAGCCCATTGGAGTGGAAGGTGCTTTTGGCTTACCTGGACGGTAAAACATATCAGGAGATCGCCGTCGTTTTACAGCGTCATGTAAAATCCATCGATAACGCGCTGCAGCGGGTAAAACGCAAGTTAGAGCGATATTTGATGTTGAGGGATCGGCAAGCCGGCTCATAAGCCGCTTGACCCCGGAGGTAGGGATGAACATAATTGTTTCCGCGGATATGAACTGGGGTATCGGGAAAGATAAGCGATTATTGTTTTGGATACCCCCTGACATGCGTTTTTTTCAAGAGAAAACAATCGGCGGCGCGGTAATCATGGGCAGAAAGACCCTGGAATCACTACCGGGCGGTAAACCTTTGGAGGACCGCGTAAATATTGTGATGACACGCAATCCCGGATTGTTGGAATCCAAACCCCGTGAAATCAACGGATTCCCGGACACGGGTTCGGACAATCGATTGATTATTTGCCGGGACGTCCGGGATCTTGCTGCCCGCCTTAAAGCGTTGGCGTTTGACCGGGATCGGGTTTGGGTCATCGGCGGCGCGGAGATATACCGGCTGCTATTACCGTATAGCAAAGAAGCCTTCGTGACAAGGGTCCTGACGGAGGCTCCCCAAGTAGACTACCGAATGGTAAATCTCGATGAAGCGGAAGGATGGGCGCGTATAGAAACGGGCGACGTCCGGGAATGGGAAGGCTTACGCTATCGTTTTGATCGATACGAAAATATAAATCTTTTTCTTGACGCGGAGAAGACTATTTGATATCATTACTACTTGCCGGAGAGATTACCGGCAATGATATCGCGGGGTGGAGCAGCTGGCAGCTCGTCGGGCTCATAACCCGAAGGTCGTGGGTTCAAATCCCTCCCCCGCAACTATCCATACTTACGCCCCCAGTGATGACGATTTCGTTACTGTGGGCGTTTATCTTTGTTACATAGGACTTTATGAGTTGACGCGTTGAGATATTATCCACGTCTGCGGCATCTTTTTTTAATCGCTCAATGATAGCCTGCTTGCTGATAAGCTGGTTTTTTGGCAGAGCGAGAATATCTTCAAGTTCCGATATCCTGACACGAATACTATTGACTTCATCGTTGAGTTCAGGAAACATCACCCCGCCCTTGATAGCGTTCAAGCAATTTTGTAATTCAATGCGTAGCCTGTCCAGTTCTTTTTCTTTAACTGGACGGGCTTTTTTGCTTCTCTCATATTCTTTCATCGCTTCATCCGCTATTTTATCAAAATCAGCGGTTTGCAAATAATTGGTAATTTGTGCGACAACGGCAGTTTCTATGTCGTCGGCATTGATATTCTGTGCCTTACAAGTACGCGTTCGATATTTATTGTTACAGGCATAATACCTTGTTACATAACCTTTCCCACTCGTATTAGTTTTTCCAGTGAATGTTCCGCCGCACTCTCCGCACTCAATAAGACCGGCAAGGAGATATTCGACTTTAGCTTTATTTGACGCATTTTGCCTATTATTATTCATCCTCTTTTGCACCTTCTCCCATGTATCAATGTCAATGATTGCAGGTATTGCGTCCGAAATACGGACAGCGGCAGGATTCTTTTTACCACCCGCCCACTTTCCCATATACTTTACTTCTCGCTTATTCCAAGTGTAGACACCGATATAACGCTCATTCTTTAATATTGCGGATAATGAGCTTTTACTGATTGCCTTGCCTTTTTTACCACGGATACCCAGAGGAATAATAAGGTCAATGATGGCGTTATATGATAGACCGCTTGCGTAATTTGAAAAAATCAACCTGACAGCTTCTGCTTCACGATTGTTTATTACATAACGTCCATCCAGAATATCATAGCCAAGTGGGGGAACGCCGCCCAAAAACAAACCTTGTTGTGCTTTCTGTGCCACGCCAGCAATGCTTTTTTGTCGCGTCTGTAATACCATGTGTTGCGCCATGCTCACGGTGAGGGCTTCAGAAATAAAGGCATAGGGGTCGTCAACGGCGCCAAGTTGTTCCGTTGTCGAGTGAACCTCAACTTTTAATGCTCTCATGCTCTTTCTGAAGCTAAACCAATCCACAATATCACGCGAGAGACGGGTTATATCATACACCACAACGCAATCAAATTTTTTTGCGTCTGCGTCATCGACCATTCTCTGAAAGTCCGGGCGCTCCGTGTTCGTTCCAGACATTGCCATATCTATGTAGGTGGCTACGATATTATGACCTTCCTGCATACAAAAACGGCTTATTGCCGCCAGTTGGGTATCAATACTATTTTCGTTCTGCCGCTCAGTTGAGAATCGAGCATATGCCGCCGCCCTCATTCCGAATCCTCGCAATCCAGTGGCTCAACATCCGGCATACGATACTCTCTTGAAGCCGATAAGTCTCTCGCATATTCGATGACTTTCATTTTCCCTTTATTACTTAGAGATTCGTCAAAGAAAACGTGAAACTTGGCATACATTTCTTCAAAAGCTTTCTTCATCCTAATATTGGTTTTTACTTGCTCGTCGAGGGTTTGAATAATAAAAGTACCATGATTCCCATTGCCAGATAGTTCTCCGGAAAATACAATTTCCGGCATGAGTTCTTTAACATTAATTCTGAGAATTTCAGCAATACGTATGAGAGTGCCGTATTTAGGGTTTCGTATCCCTCTTTCATACTGACCTATCATCGCTTGTGACACACCAAGCCGATTAGCCAATTCCTGTTGACTTAAGCCGCTTTGCTTTCGAGCTGCTCTGATTAAATCGCTTGTGTTCATAATAACACCTCGCCGATATTATACCATAATTCAGAAAAAAGCAAAAGCATTTGTTTATAAAAATATTGGAGATACAGGAGTAAATGAGTGGGAAAGCCTTGACAATAATAAAAGCATATGTATATAATAAAAAAGAAGCAAATATTAACATATTGGAGTGGTTTGAAATGCGAATAGATAGAGTACGGCTTGCCGCTGAAATGGCAAAGCGAGAATGGCGGGATTATCATGTCGCGAAACTTGCGGGTATATCACGTTCAACAATGTCCGCAGTTCGAGGTGGCAAGTCTATCAAGACAGAGACAGCAGGAAAGATAGCTATTGCTCTTAATCTGCCTGTCGAACAACTGGTCGAAAAGGGGAAAGTATGAGCGCAATGACATTGACCGTAATCAACCCACCCGATTACACGGTCGAAGCGATGACGCGGAAACTTATCTGGGCGATTTACGGGAAATCTCCAGTTGAGTTTGTTGCAATGTTGGAGGAAGAAACCCAAGAACCGAAAGAAGGTGATGGTGATACTATGACGTAGTAAATATTAAGTCAAAAGGCGCTTGTTAATACAGGAAATAACGAAAGTGAATCCCATGATTGTAGTAGAAAGGGAAAGCCCTTACGTCTCCCAACGCAAGAGCTTTCTGTCATGGTATTCAACGAATTGATGAAATTAATATACCATGACAGACTTCCTAATGCAATACAATAAAAAGCAGGAGGTCTAAATAATGGAAAACCAAAATGAAACACAGCAAACAGCAACGACAATCAATGGAATAACGCCAATCAATGGAAAATCATTTGACACAACAACCGCTTCAGAACTCCTTGAAATGGAATTTGAACCACTTGGATTTGCCGTTAAGCCAATACTCCCGCAAGGCTTGATATTACTTGGCGGCGGCGGGAAAATAGGGAAATCATGGATGGTGATTGACATTGGGATCTCTGTATCGTCGGGTAGAGATTTTTGGGATTTTGCAACGGAACAGGGAGAAGTACTCTATCTTGCTCTTGAAGATAATCATCGACGGTTACACGCTAGGCTTAGAAGCCTTGAAGCCGAGAATGAAGATGTTTCACGCTTCCACCTTACCACCGCTTCGTATGGAATCAGTAGCGGCCTGTTAGAACAGATACACAGTTTTTTAGCGTTATACCCGAATACAAAACTTATTATTATTGATACGTTGGAACGTATCCGCGATACCGAGCAAGATAAAAGTATGTATTCTTGCGATTATCGTGATATGACCGCCTTACGTGAGATAACAGACAAATATAAGCTAACGTTACTTCTCGTTCATCACACACGGAAAATGTATGACCCTGACCCGCTTAATACATTGTCAGGCAGTACGGGCCTGATTGGTTCTGTAGATGGTGTTTTCGTTCTCGACAAATATAAACGGATTGGGAAAGAAGCGAAGCTGACCATCGTAAACCGCGACACGGATAGTTACTGCTTCAAACTGGAATTTGATTCGGAAAACTGCAAGTGGGTTTTTCTTGGCGACGATGACGGAAACGGTGGAAATGATAACTTATTTTGTAATCTGGTTGATGACTTTCTCGAAGAATCATGGCGAGGCACAGCAACAGAGCTATGTGAAGCCTTGAATAACATGGGTAGCGATTGTTGTGTGAACCCATTGACAATTTCTAAGCAGCTGAAAAGTAATTTAACTGCACTCGAGATGAAGTACAATATCAGCGTTTCCTTTGAGCGTAATCGAGATAATAGGGAGATATATCTAACGAAAAGAACTATGTCGAAATTGGATTAACTTAGTCAGGTGACGGTGTGACGGTTAAACTATATATACCCCCTAGAATTAGTTTTACAATAATCCGTGGCAGTTTTATTCCGGGGGGTGTATATAAAACTACTGTCACGCCGTCACAGGTTTTTCATTTCGTTCTCTTTGCAAAGAGAGAAATTAATTTTCGTCTATTATCCTTCACATAGTTTAAATTGCACTATAGTCAACAAACCTTAAATCACTATTAGCAAGCAGTGGGGTAATATATCCACTTTACTACGTTTCGTTTGATATTACCCCGCTTGTTAGTCGCAAAACGGCAGAACCGTTTTGCTGGGGTTACACCCCCTAAGACCCCAGTGTTCACAGCCGATGGTGTAGTTGTCCTTCATAAATTCGCGGCTCAAACAACGGTTTTATACAGTGGCAGAAATGAAAAATGCTCACGGTGAGTAGTCGCGATAAAATAACAAATGGAGTTTAGTTATAACAAGTAAAATGGATTAAAGGATAGAGATTATTACAGGATTCTTGCTTATTCTGTTAAAATGAAAACGCAGTCTTATCGTTGATTACGTTTTTCTTTTTGGTTGCTTTACTGTGCCGTCAGCAAAAATATCGAGGGGTATTAGGGGGCGAAGCCCCAACAAACGGCAGAGCCGCTTTGTGCCTAACAAGCGCGGCAATATGAAACGAAACGTAGTAAAGTGGATATATTACCGCCCTGCTTGCTAATAGTATAATTAATTGAAGATTATTAGTGGAATATTATGACAAATTGCTTGCAGGTCAGCTCATTTGGACGAACTGTACTGTTCTCTAGCGGACTACAATATTACCAAACTATTCAAGAGGGTTTCACACATCTTTGAGAAGGAAAACGAGACTCATTCAAAGGAACAGTCCTCCCCCGTTTCATAGTAAATAATATAATTCCAGATTGCGCGTTTTTCACTTTCTCCTTTTGCATTTTTTTTTAGTTCTTCCTCGCTATATTCGATTTCGTCATCGCCGTTTTCTAAATCATCTTCGTAGCTAACTCCAACGATTTTATCCTCGCTACGCTTGAGCATATTTGAGCGGCTTAACCAGAGTATTGCGTCCATGAATCCGATAAAGTGGAAATCTATCTCATTTCGCGTCATGTAGAAAGCGTGTTCTTCAAGAAATTTCTTTATACGATAATTCTTTTCCACATATTTCGAGAAGTTCTTTCTTGAACTTAACATTGTTCGCAAACCTGCATATGGTTCACTAAAACTTCTAGTGGCTACTTCTTCCAAAATATGAAAGGCTTTTGCGTTCATAATTGCTCCTATTCTTGTATGCTTTCCCGATAACTTTGTGCCGTCATGAAATTATATACAGTTGCGTAATCTTTTATATATTCATATTGCCAGAGCATGAGTTCAACAAAAGCGTCGTATTCAGCTTGACCAACACCTTTTATAAATAATGATTTGCTTCCAAGACAGTTATTTAGATACTTTTCCTCTGAACCAAAAAAATGGTCATATTCGCCTAAATTCAAGTTTTCAAGCACACGAAGGTAAGTGTTATACCAAAGAAACCTATCAAAAAGCGGTTTGTTTTTCCATTCTTCTCTTGTTCCGTCAGTGAATTTGATATAACTTGCGACGTGGGTTTCAAAGTATGTTTCAAAAGAGGACAAATAAAACCCATACTTATCATTTTCGTTTATTTCAACGTGTTTAGTTGCATTAATAAAGCGTTCAAACATTTCAGCGGCTTCTACGTTAATCGCGTCTGAATCGTAATCAAGCAAGCTCGATATGCCTTCGCTACTCGGGGTAGTGGTTGATATCTCTTGCGGAGCGGGGCTGACCGTAGGGGCTAGCGGTGAAGCCGCCCCACCCTGTGGGGCTGGCTGGCTTTGCGTACCCGTACCAGAAGTTCCTTCTTTATTGCCACAAGCAGAAAACGAAAAAAGCAAGGATAATAAAAAAATAAGTACAGACAATTTCTTCATAACACCATTCCTGCTTTCTTTTGTGATTGTCGCTTAGGACTTATATCAGTCCCATTATACCATATTTCTTCCATAGAATAAAGAAAAAGGACTGTTTTTGGTTCAATATGGGAGAGGCGGTATGAGCGAGCAGAAAATCAAGCAAGATGAAATACGAATTGGGGCTAACATTAAAGAAATCCGCAAACAAAGAGGTATAGGGCAGACAGCTCTTGTTGGGCGGATTCAGCTCATAGGTATCGCTATGACGCGAGAAACCCTCGTAAAAATCGAGCGAGGAATTCAGCATATACAAGCCACACAACTACGGGCAATACGCGATGTGTTAGAGACAAGCTATGATGAGCTATTGAAATAAAAAAATGTACAACAAATGGCAACAGATTGAGTGAAACCAGCCAATAGAGAAGAATGGTCTAAATGTTACGAGATTTTTGCAGTAAAAGAAAAAATAAACAATGCCCTTTCTGCGCTACGGCGCAGAGGGCAGGATAAACGCAATACGCGCCCCTGCGACCACGATAACGGCTATGGCGATATATTTTCCTCTGTCGTTGACAGAAACAGCGCAGAAGAGCCGTAGCACGTCCTACAAAGGTTTTATTTCCGTAAGTCTGTCTACCAACTATTCTGCTTTTTCGAGATATGCTGTATAATGTAAATGACAGTGAAGGACGTGAAATGGTGAACGATAAAGTTTATCAAGCGGTTAAGAGCGGTAATTCGGATAGTAATATACGATTTACAGATTTCCAGAATCTTATTGTGGACTTAGGTTTCATGTTTTTGCGCCAAGAAGGGTCACATAGGCTTTACTATCATAATGTAATCAATGAGTTTATGAATATCCAAGTAGACGGAAATAAGGCAAAAGCCTATCAAGTCAGGCAATTAAGGAATATTATTAACAAACACAATTTATAAACGGAGGGCAAATAATATGCCGAAATACTCGATTTTTATCCAGTACGATAGTAGCGACGATATTTTTGTAGCGGAAATCCCGGAGTTGCCCGGTTGCATGGCGCATGGCGACACGCCGGAAAAAGCAATGCAGGAAATCTTAATTGCACAGAATTTATGGTTAGATGCGGCAAAGGAAAACGGAATAGAAATACCCGCACCGGCTCTGTATGTTAATTAATACACCAGGGAATTAGACCCTAGAGAGTGTGCGACGGTTGTTCACCCGGATAAAGGGTATCGTAAATACGACGTGTTGCGCACCCCCGCAACTCAACTTATCCACGTTATACTGGCAAACCTATACGGTCAGCCGTGAAGAATTGTCAGGACTGCGAAAAGCATAGTGGAAACGAAAAGACCGTTACTAAAATTAGTAGCGGTTTTTTGTTGGATATGAGAGACCATCCTGAAGTTTGTGTAAAGCCTCTAAGCTGATGTAGAATAGGGACATTAGCGAGGAGGCTTTACTATGCCAAGAATCAACCCAGAAGAAGAAGCGCGCCGGCAGCGGCGGAAAGAACTGACGGCAATGTTAGGGAACATGGGCGTCAGCGATGTGGCAGGCGTCCAGGATCTGTTCAAGGAAATGATCGGCACAGTGCTGGAGAACGGCTTGGAAGGTGAGCTTGAAGAGGAACTTGGGTACTCAAAATACGATTACCGGCGCAAGGAGACGGACAACAGCCGGAGCGGCTATTCAAAAAAGACGGTGAAATCAAGCCATGGCGAGATGGATATCCGTGTCCCCCGGGACCGGGACGGCGAATTCGAGCCGCAGCTACTAAAGAAACATCAAACGACGCTATCCGGCGACATCGAAGAAAAAATCCTGTCGATGTACGCGAAGGGCATGACGACAAGCGACATTGAAGGGCACATCCGGGACATCTATGGCCTGAGCGTTTCTGACACGACGATCAGCCGCGTGACGGACAAGATACTTCCCGTTGTGCGGGAATGGCAGCAGCGGCCATTGGAGAGCGTCTATGCGGTCATCTTCATGGACGGCATATACTTCCATGTCCGCAGCGAGGGGCAGATCGTGAAGAAGGCGGTGTACATCGCCATCGGGCTCCAAATGGATGGCGTCCGGGACGTGCTGGGGATGTGGGTCGGGGAGAACGAGTCGGCGAAATACTGGCTTGGCATATTGAACAGCCTGAAGAACCGCGGCGTTGACGACATCCTCATCGCCTGCGTCGACGGCCTGACCGGCTTTGCCGGCGCCATCGAAGCGGTATATCCCAAAACGGAAATCCAGCAATGTGTGATCCACCAAATCCGCAATTCGACAAGGTATGTATCCTACAAGGACTTGAAGGCGCTGATGGCCGATCTAAAAAAGATCTATGGCGCGGTGAACGAGGAAGCAGCGCTGTTT